>Ga0172380_10001378_pt1 | contig 41790 bp, 44 predicted proteins | sample Leawe162metaG_FD_119747 | JGI IMG/M metagenome (GOLD analysis project Ga0172380, IMG submission 119747) | Leachate microbial communities from a municipal landfill in Southern Ontario, Canada - Leachate well 162 metaG | ecosystem: Engineered > Solid waste > Landfill > Unclassified | place...
GCGGATACCGCGCTGTCGAGATCGGAATAGGCGGTCATGATGATGACCGGCAGGGCCGGAAAGCGCGTCTTGACCTTCTGCAGCAGCGACAGGCCGGATTCACCCGGCATGCGGATGTCGGAAACCAGTACCTGCGGCGGCGGTGCGCCAGAGTCGAGCGTAGCCAGCGCTTCGGCCGCCGAGCCAAAGCTCTTGAAGGCAATCTCCTCGCGCGCGAGGGCTTTCTCGAAGACCCAACGGATGGAACGGTCGTCGTCGATGATCCAGACGGGGTTCATTGGGATTCCTGGTTGGAAGTATGCAATGGAAGCAGCACCGTGAAGCAAGTCCGGCCCGGCCGGCTGTCGACCTCGATGCTGCCGTGGTGCTGCTGGATGAAGTTCTGCGCCAGCGTAAGGCCCAGCCCGCTGCCGCCTTCCCGGCCGGAAACAAGAGGATAGAACATCTGCTCGCGGATCGCCTCCGGGATGCCGGGGCCGTTGTCGATCACCTGCAACTCCAGCGCCAGCCGGTAGCGCCGCTTGGCCAGCGTGACCTGCCGCAGCACACGCGTGCGCAGCTCGATCTCGCCGCGCCCTTCCAGCGCCTGGGCGGCGTTGCGCACGATATTGAGAATGGCCTGGATGAGTTGTTCGCGATCACCCGTCGCATCAGGCAGGCTAATGTCGTAGTCGCGCTTGATGCCGACATCGGGGAACTCGGCCAGGATGAGCGCGCGCACCCGATCGAGGATATCGTGGATATTTACCGGTTGCGGCTGCATCAGCCGGTGCGAACTGAGCAGACGGTTCATCAGTTCCTGCAGGCGGTCGGCTTCCTTGATGATGACCTGGGTGTATTCGTGCAATTGCGTATTCGGAAGCTCACGCTCGAGCAGCTGCGCCGAACCGCGAATTCCGCCGAGCGGATTCTTGATTTCATGGGCGAGGTTGCGGATCAGCTCGCGGTTGGCCTGCTGCTGCTCGGCCAGGCGCTCCTCCCGCTCGGTCTTCAATTTCTGGTCCAGATGGCGGAACTCCAGCAGCAGGCGGATGTTGCCGGCTTCCACCGGAGTCACCGTGCAGTCCAGGTGCAGCGGTCCGGCGCCGTGTCGACGGCCTGAAGGGAGGCCCCTGGGGGGATGTGTCGTCAGATTTTGCCCGGTATAGCTCCAGTTGTTGGCCAACGCATTGTCGAGCGCGGCAGAGAGCCCCGGCGGCTCCCCCAGCAACTGGGCTAGGGGTCTGTGAAGCAGCTGCCTGGCGCTGATGGCAAAAAGGTTCTCGGCAGCGGGGTTGAGATACTGGATGATCAAACCGGCATCCAGCAGGATGACTGCCGAGGAGAGCAGGTCCAGTCCGGCGAAAGCGGTAACGGGAAGTTTTTCCAGTGCGGCCATGCAACTAGGTTAGCAAAAACCGCACCATCGAGCCGGAACAGGCTCGCGTTTTTTATTTGAGGTTGCCGATTTCCTTCTTCAGCGCCTCGAGGTTGCGCTCGTGCAGCGCCACCTTGTCCTTGAAGGGCTGCAGACGATCGAGCACCCTCTGGTAATTGCGTTCATCGCCGGTGCGGATGGCCTCCTGTTCGGCCAGTTCCTTCTTCGCCTGGTCGAGATTCTTCTGCTCGGTCGCCAGTTCCTGCTCGAGAATCTTGCGTCGGTCGTTGTCCCGCGCCTTTTGCGTATTGCCATCCACCTTGGGGAAACCGGAGGGCGAGGGAGTATTCGACGCGCGGCCGGGCACGGTGGATACGCGCTGATCGCGGCTCAAGGCACTGCATTTCGCCTTGGCAGAGGGCTTGGTGTTGGTGTAGGTAACATGGCCATCATCGTCCACGCACTTGTAAACATCCGCCCATGCCGGCAAGGTAAAAAGAGCAGCAGCCCCTATAAGCAATTTATTCAGAATATTCATGATGTTCTGCCCTGAAAACGAGAACCCGCTTCAAGTGTATGCGAAGACTTGGTTCCTTACAAACGCTTTTTAAGTCTGAAAGTGCACAAAAAAAGGACGGCCGCAGCCGTCCTTTTTACGAAGCGGGCCGGATTACAGGCTGTAATACATCTCGTACTCGACCGGGTGGGTGGTCATGCGGAAGCGCGTGACTTCCTCCATCTTCAGCTCGATGTAGGCATCGATCATCTCGTTGGAGAAGACGCCGCCGCGGGTGAGGAACTCGCGATCCTTGTCGAGGTAGTCCAGCGCCTGATCGAGGCTGGAGCAGACGGTCGGGATCTTGGCGTCCTCTTCCGGCGGCAGGTCGTAGAGGTTCTTGTCGGCCGGATCGCCCGGGTGGATCTTGTTCTGAATACCGTCCAGGCCGGCCATCATCAGGGCGGTGAAGGCCAGGTAGGGGTTGGCGGTCGGGTCCGGGAAACGCACCTCGATGCGGCGCGCCTTGTCGCTCTGCACGTAGGGGATGCGGATCGAGGCGGAGCGGTTGCGTGCCGAGTAGGCGAGCTTGACGGGGGCCTCGAAGCCGGGCACCAGGCGCTTGTAGGAGTTGGTGCCGGGGTTGGTGATGGCGTTGAGCGCGCGGGCGTGCTTGATGATGCCGCCGATGTAGTAGAGGGCGAGCTCGGACAGGCCGGCATAGCCGTTGCCGGCGAAGAGGTTCTTGCCGTCCTTCCAGATCGACTGGTGCACATGCATGCCGGAGCCGTTGTCGCCGACGATCGGCTTGGGCATGAAGGTCGCGGTCTTGCCGTAGCTGTGGGCGACGTTATGCACCACGTATTTCAGCACCTGCGTCTGGTCGGCGCGGCGCACCAGGGTGTTGAACAGGGTTCCGATCTCGCACTGGCCGGCGGTGGCCACTTCATGGTGATGCACTTCCACTTCGACGCCGCAGGCTTCCAGCGCCAGGCACATGGCGGCGCGGATGTCGTTCAGGCTGTCGACCGGCGGCACCGGAAAGTAGCCGCCCTTGACCGTGGGACGGTGACCGGTGTTGCCGCCATCGAACTTGTCGGCGGAGGCCCAGGCGGCCTCCTCGGAGAAAACCTTCGAGTAGGAGCCGGACATATCGACAGACCACTCGACGGAATCGAAAATGAAGAACTCGGGCTCGGGGCCAAAGTAGGCGGTGTCCCCCAGGCCGGTGGACTTGAGATAGGCTTCGGCTCGCTTGGCGATGGAGCGCGGGTCGCGGTCATAGCCCTTGCCATCGGCCGGCTCGACCACGTCGCAAGAGATGACCAGAGTGGTCTCATCCATGAAAGGATCTATGTAGGCAGTGGCGGCATCGGGCATCAGCAGCATGTCGGAGGCCTGAATGCCCTTCCAACCGGCAATCGACGAGCCGTCGAAGGCATGGCCGGACTCGAACTTGTCGGCACCGAAATGCTTGACCGGCACGCCGACATGCTGCTCCTTGCCGCGAGTGTCCGTGAAGCGGAAGTCGACGAATTTGACTTCCCTGTCCTTGACCAGCTTAAGAACGTCTTGAGGCGACATCACTCTCTCCTAGAGATTGAACCGAATTCGGGAATACGAACAATAACTGTGTACCGACGGCTTTAGCAGAAAATGTGCCAACACCCCGGGAAAAGAACGTCATTGTGCCACAAGGGAGAAGCTCACGAGGCGACAAGACATAGGCACCAGCCTGGTGCAGGATGGCCTATCCACGCACTATTTTGGTGCGACCCTGCAATTCAGCGAGATAGCCCGAAAGTAGGGATCTGTGGGCAATCGCCCGGCGAGACGCTGCTCCAGCCTGGCCATGCGCTCCGCATCGAGGCAGGCCTCGCTGGGCAGGAAAATGTCTGCTTCGACCCGATTGCCAAGATAGTGCAGCAGCGTACGCTCGACCCCCGGTGCTTCCTCTCCCAGCAAATCGAGCAGATGCGCCATGAGCACGTCGCGATCGGGGAGATCGGCGCTGTTGCTCATCAGCGCCTGGTCTTCCTCCGCATCGATGTGCACCAGCACGTCGGCCACCTCGGGATACGCATCGAGCACGCGCTGTCGCGCGCGCTCACCCAGGCGATGGCCCTCGGAGACGCTGATGCGCGGATCGACCAGCACGTGCGCATCGACCAGCGCCTGATGCGCCATGCGTCTTGTGCGCAGTTCGTGCAAGCCCAGCACGCCGGGCGTGTCCAGCAGCGTGCTGCGGATGGCCTCGACCTTGTCCTTATCGAGGCCGGTGTCGATCAATTCCCGCAGCGATTCCCAGGCCAATTTCAGGCCCATGCGCAAAATCATGAAGCCCATGATGGCGGCGGCCAGCAGGTCGAGGAATTTCCAGCCCATCAGGGCGCCGGCAATCCCGACCACCACCACCAGCGCCGAGGCGGCATCGGCGCGCGTATGCCAGGCGTTGGCGGACAGCATGGGCGAGCGCAATCGATCCGCCACGCGCATAAGATAGCGAAACAGGACTTCCTTCGAGGCTGCCGTGGCGATCGCCACCCACAGGGCTGCCACCCCGACCGACGGCAGGTCGGCGACCTGCTGCAGGCGCAGCGTCGCCTCCCAGAGGATGCCGAAGCCAATCACGGCCAGCGACGCGCCAAGGATCAGCGTGGCGGCCGTCTCGACACGGGCATGGCCGTAGGGGTGCTCGCGGTCGGCCGGATCGCTGCTCTTGCGGTTGGCATAAAGCACGAGAAAATCCGACAGCAGGTCGGAAAACGAATGCAGGCCGTGGGCGATCAGCGATTGCGAATGGGCCAGCCAGCCGACGATCAGCTGGGCGACGGTCAGGGCCAGATTGAGCGCCGCCGAGATCCAGGTGGCGCGGCTTGCCTCGCGATAGCGCTGCGAATCGACCGGCTCGGCACGCAGTAGGGTTTCTTCGACGGACATGAAGGCTTCACTTATACTTGTTTCGTCATTCTAATCGCCGCAGCGATAATGGGAATAATCAGCGACGTACTGGCCCTGGCGCAGAAGCGCGCGCGGGAACTCGGACTGCCCTATGAAGGCGCGCTCACGCCGGCGGAAGCCTACGAGGTGCTCCAGCTTGCGCCGGGGGCAAAGCTGGTGGATGTGCGTACGCGTGCCGAACTGGATTTCGTCGGCCGCATTCCCGGCGCGGTCGAGATCGAATGGCAGTTCTACCCGGGCTTTTCCCTGAATCCGCATTTTCTGGATGAACTCAAGCGCCAGGTCAGTCACGAATCGCTGCTCCTGTTCATCTGCCGCAGCGGCCACCGTTCGCATCGCACGGCTGCGCTGGCAACCGAAGCCGGGTTCCCGGACTGCTACAACGTGCTGGAAGGATTCGAGGGCGACAAGGACGCCAGGGGACAACGCGGCAAGGTGGGCGGCTGGCGTGCCGCCGGCCTGCCCTGGCAACAAAGCTGAAGGATTCGCCGCCAAATTTGCTAAATTGACAGGTTTGGCAAACTCAAACTCGCAAGACCGGAAAAGAGAAACATGCAAGCCGCCATTCAGTTCGACCGTTTCAACGCCCTCGCCGATGAGCAGGCGCAGGAACGCATCCTCGCTGCACGCGGCCGGCTCGGAAGCCGTGCCGTCCTGCTCTGCCACCACTACCAGCGAGCCGACGTCTATCGCCACGCCGACCTCACCGGCGACTCGCTCAAGCTGTCTCGGATGGCGGCGCAGTCCGATGCCGAGTTCATCGTCTTCTGCGGCGTGCATTTCATGGCCGAGGTGGCGGACATCCTCTCCAAGCCGGAGCAGGTTGCCATCCTGCCCGACCTCGCTGCGGGTTGTTCGATGGCGGACATGGCGAGTCTGGCCAAGGTCGAGCGCTGCTGGCGCGAGCTGGAGGCCGTCGCCGGCGATCCCGACAAGCTGTTCACACCTGTCACCTACATCAACTCCAGCGCCGACCTGAAGGCATTCTGCGGCGAGCACGGCGGCATCGTGTGCACATCGAGCAACGCACCGAAGATCCTCGAATGGTCGTTCGCGCAGCGCAAAAAGGTGCTGTTCTTCCCCGACCAGCACCTCGGCCGCTGGAGCGGGCACAAGATGGGCATCCCGCTCGACGAGATGGCGGTGTGGGACCCGGACCAGGAAAACGGCGGCCTCACTGCAGAGCAGATCCGCCGAGCCCGCATCCTCCTGTGGAAGGGACACTGCTCGGTGCACCAGATGTTCCAGGCAGGCCACATCCTGCGCTTCAGGAACGAGCACCCGGACGGCTTCGTCATCTCGCACCCGGAAGCGAATTTCGACGTCTGCCGGCTGTCGGACTACGTCGGCTCGACCGAAACCATCATCAAGACCGTCAAAGCGGCGCCGGCCAATACGCGCTGGCTGGTCGGCACCGAGCTGAATCTCGTCAGCCGCCTCGCCGAAGAAGTGAAGACCGAAGGCAAGGTCGTGCAGTTCATGGCGCCCATGGTCTGCATGTGCTCGACCATGGGGCGCATCGACCCGCAGCACCTGGCCTGGTGCCTGGAGAACCTCGCCGAAGGCAATGTCGTCAATCGCATTTCCGTGCCGGCACACGAGGCGGTACTGGCGAAGGTCGCCCTCGACAGGATGCTGGAGGCCTCGTAGAAGCGTGGTCAGACCCGCCGTCACCAGCAGGGGCAAGGCCGCCACCCATCGCCCGAAGGACAACGTGCGACAGCTGCACGTCTGCACCTACAACATCCACAAGGGCTTCTCGCAGTTCAAGGCCCGCATGATGATCCACGAGTTGCGCAAGCGCCTGCACGGCCTCGGCCCGGACATTGTCTTCCTACAGGAAGTGCAGGGACTGCACGAAGGCCACGCCGAACGCCACTCCGACTGGCCCGAAGCGGGACAGCACGACTTCCTTGCCGAAGGCGTCTGGCCGGACACGGCCTACGGCGGCAACGCCATCTACGACCACGGCCATCACGGCAACGCCATCCTGTCGCGCTTCCCCATCCTGTACTCGCACAATCAGGACATTTCGGAACTGAAATTCGAGCGGCGCGGCATGCTGCACACCGAAGTGGCGGTACCGGGCTGGAAGGCACCGCTGCATTGCGTCTGCGTGCACCTCGGACTCACCGCCGCGGCGCGCCGGCGTCAAATGGAAGCATTGGCCGAGCGCATGGAGAAAGTCAGCCCCGGTAATACGCCGCTGATCATTGCCGGCGACTTCAACGACTGGCGCAACCGCGCCGACAACCTGATCGCCGAGCGGCTCGGCATGGTCGAGGTGTTCGGCGGCCTCGACGGCCAGCCGGCGCGCAGCTTTCCCGCCACCATGCCGGTGTTCCGCCTCGACCGCATCTACGTTCGGGGATTCACCATCGAGCGCTCGGAAGTGCATTTCGGCCGCCCCTGGTCGAAGATCTCCGACCACGCCGCGCTGTCGGCGCACATCGCCGTCGAATAAGCCCGGGGCATGAAAGCCGAGTTCCTTCCCGGCAACCGCATCACCCTGCTTGAAACCGGCAATGCCTATTTCCCGGCTCTGCACGAGGCCATCGACGCCGCGACCCGCGAAATCCATCTCGAGACCTACATCTTCGAGGATGACAATACCGGTCGCCTGATCGCCGCGGCGCTTTCCCGCGCCGCGGACCGGGGCGTGAAGGTCCGCGTGCTGGTGGATGGTTTCGGCGCACGTGAATTTCCCGTGAAACTGATGCCGGCACTCGAAGCATCCGGCGTGCAAGTGCTGGTCTACCGAAGAAAGATTTCACCCCTGACGCTGCGCCGCCATCGTCTGCGCCGCCTGCACCGCAAGTTGGTGGTCGTGGATGCTCGCCTGGCCTTCGTCGGCGGAATCAACATCATCGACGACGCGCATGCGCCGGGTCTGCCGCCGCGCTACGACTATGCGGTGCGTGTCGAGGGCCCGCTCATTGCGCCCATCCACGCCTCGGTTCATCAGCTCTGGAAGCTCGTGGCCTGGGCCAATTTCAGGCATCGCCTGCGTGCGCTCACCCATGCTCCGGTGATTGCCGAGCCCTGCGGCAGCGTGCGCGCCGCCTTCCTGGTGCGCGACAACTTCCGTCATCGCCACGACATCGAGGAAGCCTATCTGGACGCCATCGCGGCGGCGAAGGAGGAAATCGTCCTGGCCAACGCCTACTTCCTGCCCGGCATCCGCTTTCGCCATGCGCTGATGAATGCCGCACAACGCGGCGTGCGGGTGACCATCCTGGTGCAGGGGCGCGTGGAATACCTGCTGCTCCACTATGCCTCCCAGGCGCTCTTTGATGTCCTGCTCGGCGCAGGAATCCATATCTTCGAATACCACCTCAGCTTCCTGCATGCCAAGGTAGCTGTCGTCGACGGCAAGTGGCTTACGGTCGGATCCAGCAACATCGACCCTTTCAGCCTGCTGCTCGCGCGCGAAGCGAATATCGTGGTGAGTGACGCAGAATTCGCCAGGGAACTTCGCGCCAGCCTGGAAACGGCAATCGGCGGCGGCGCGAAGGAATTGAAGCGCGAGGATTGGCAGCGCAAGCCCTGGCCGCACCGCCTGGCCAGCTGGATGGCCTACGGCCTGGTGCGACTGATGATCGGCATCGTCGGCTACGGCGGGAAACATTAGGGTTGCGGTGGACAGGTCGGCCTTTTGGATGAAACGATCCCGGTATTCACGCCGAACCAGTTCAGACCACCGAACAACCTCGCGTACTCGATCTTCACGCAGCGATCCATCACCACTTCCAGCCCGGCAGCTTCCGCCTTGCGCGCCGCCTCGGGATGGATCACGCCGAGTTGCAGCCACAGCACCCGTGCGCCGATGCCAATTGCCTCGTCGACGATGGCCGGGATGTCCTCCGCGCGGCGAAAACAATCGACGATATCCACTTTCCGCGGAATGTCGCGCAGCGAAGGATAGCACTTCTGTCCGAGCACTTCCGGATAGGCGGGATTGACGGGGATGACCGTGTAGCCATGGTCGATCATGTACTTGGCGGCGAAGTAGCTCGGCCGGTACCAGTTGGCGGACAGGCCCACCACCGCAATCGTGCGGTTCTGCCCGAGTATCCGGCGCAGGCCGGCAACATCGTCGATCATCGAACCCAACCTCTCGTTCAAAACGCCGCCGGGGCCGCAGCAGCACGGCAACGCGGCAGGCTTCCTCGTTTCCAGTTCATTATCGCCCAGCGCCACAATTCATCGAGGCCTGCATCCGGCAAATCCGCAGGCGGCTGCTGGCCGAGAAATGTGAGCACGGCTGTCAAGGCCGTCTGCGGACGGCAATCATCGATCGGCCTGGCACGCGTCTGTTTCGACAGCTTCTCTCCCTCCGCATTGACCGCGGCCGGCAGGTGCAGGTAAGCCGGCTGCCCCAGGCCGAGATGCCACTGCAGGCAGATCTGCCGCGGCGTCGAGTCGATCAGGTCGGCACCGCGCACGACATGGCTGATGCCTTGCTCGGCGTCATCCACCACGACCGCCAGCTGATAGGCAAAGTAGCCATCTGCGCGCAGCACGATGAAGTCTCCGACTTCGGCGGCCAGATCCTGGCAGAGCAGCCCTTGCAGCGCATCCTCGAAACAAACCTCCCCGGGCTCGACCTTGAGCCGCCAGGCGCGCGCTTCGCGCCCCTGCGGCAGGCCATTGCGGCAAGTTCCCGGATAACGCGGGACTCCGTCCGAACCGAGAACGGAATCCGCTACTTCCCTCCGGCTGCAGGCGCACGCAAACACCGCGCCGGCGATACGCAGCCGCTCGAAAGCAGCCAGGTACAGCGGCTTGCGGCGGCTTTGATGGGAAACCTCCCCATCCCAGGCAAAACCCATGCGTTCCAGCGTGCGCAGGATCGCGTCGGTTGCGCCGGGCACTGACCGCGGTTCATCCACGTCCTCCATGCGCAGCAGCCATTCCCCGCCAGAAGCACGCGCATCGAGACAACTGCCGACGGCGGCGACGAGGGAACCGAAGTGCAGGGGACCGCTCGGCGAAGGCGCAAACCGCCCACGGTAGCCTTGAATTGGCATGTCAATCGTCGGCATGGTGGAATGATAGCGCAGGGTACCGGCCATCTGCCGAAACCCGCCGCTGGCACGAAGTGTGACGCTTTTCACGGCGATTCATGACATTTGCTAATAGGATCGCCGCTCTACGATGACAGCATAAGGGGTATTCGTGTCTGAGCCGTATCGGCTTGAGAACTGGCAGTCCGGGGTGGGCATGGCGTGCCACGCGGAGCGCGTCCGCCTGTTGTTTATGCTCTCGCGCACCTCGGCCGCCGCCACTCTCGCCACCACGCTGCTGGTCGTCACATGGATGTGGCCAACCGTTACACGCGACACGCTCCTCGTCTGGCTTTTGCTGATGCTTTGCAATGTCGGCGCGTTGGTCTGGCTGCAGCGACGCTATCACGCACGACGGCCGCGCGTCGAGGAAACGCCGCGCTGGGAGCGCTGGTTCTCGGTGGAAATGGCATGCGGCGGGCTTCTCTGGGGCATGGCTTTCTGGCTGCTTGCTCCGCAGGCGGACGAGCTGATGCGTCTTTTCGTCGTTCTCACGCTTTGCGCGGTCTGTTTGGGCACCACCGCCGTGCTCGCTCCCTCGCGTGCCGCCTATTACGCCTTCATGGTGCCCTTGGTGTTTTCGGCAGTCTTCTTCCTGCTGTTCGGTCACCCGGACGGCATCGCGGCAGCCGGCTGGGCAGTGCTGATCTACATCGCCATCCTCGCCGGAGTGCATGATGCCCTGCACCGGAATCTGCTCGCCACCTTCCGCGGACGCTACGAAAGCGAAGCCCTGGCGGCCGAACATAAGGTCATCCTTGATTCCGCGGCGGAAGCCATCGGCCTGATCAGGCCCAATTACCTGGCGAAGTGCAACCGGCAGTGGGGCGTTCTGTTCGGCTATGGCATTGAGGAAGCCATCGGCCAACCGGCCTGGGCCTGGTGGCCGAGCTATGAGGAGTGGAGCAAGTTCGCCTGCGACTGCATGGCACCCATCAGCGAGGGCAGATCCTACAGCGCTATCGTGCAATTGCGTCGCAAGAACGGTGAATTGTTCTGGGCGGAAATCAGCGGCATGGCGGTCGACCCGGCCAATCTCGACCTGGGTGTGGTGTGGATGGGCACGGACATCAGCGAACGTCGGCGCACCGAGGCGGAATTGAAGGCCAGCGAGCAGCGCTTCCGCGATCTGGTTTCACTCTCCACGGACTGGTACTGGGAGCAGGACGCCCAGCTCCGCTTTACCCGCTTCAGCGGGCCGGCCCTGGAAAAGATCGGCATCGACCTCAGCACGATTCTGGGAAAGCCGCGCTGGGAAGTAGGTCAGTTCGACGGTATCACGCCAGAACAATGGCAGGCACACCAGAAAGCCCTGGGGGCGCATCTGCCCTTCCGCGATTTCACATACAAAGTCCGGCCCCCATCGGGAGAACAACGCTGGTTTTCCATCAGCGGCAATCCGGCCTTCGACGAGAACGGCGACTTCGCCGGCTATCACGGCGTCGGCACCGACATCACGGAGCGCGTGCATGCCGCCGAACAGTTCCGCCATCTTGCCCACCACGACACACTGACCGACCTGCCCAACCGGCGCCTGCTCGGCGATCGCACCGAGCAAGCCCTTGCGCTCGCCAGGCGCAGTGGCCACCTCGTCGCGCTGCTGCTGCTCGACCTCGACGACTTCAAGATCATCAACGACACCGATGGCCATTCTGCGGGAGACACCGTTCTCGTTGCCATCGCCCGGCGCCTGCGCGGCCTGGTGCGGGAAATCGATACCGTCGCCCGTCTGGGCGGCGACGAATTCATCATCCTGCTGCAGGAAATTGGCCACCCGAGAGACGCCACGCGGGTGGCCGAGAAGGTCATCGAGGCGATCCGGGAGCCGGTCGAGGTCGGCGGGCGCCAGTACCTGCTCGGCGTTTCGGTCGGCATCGCGCATTTCCCCAAGCACGCAGCCAACGTGGAAGGTCTGATGCAGATGGCGGATATCGCCATGTACCGCGCCAAGCAGGCGGGCGGCGCCGCTTATCGCTTCGCCGATGGCACCGACCCGACCTTTGAGGCCTCAGCAACCGCGCACCCGCCCGGGCAATGCTCCGACAGCAATCCTACACATTGAAGCGGAAATGCATGACATCGCCGTCGTGCACGACGTAGTCCTTGCCTTCCAGCCGCATCTTGCCGGCCTCCTTCGCCCCCTGCTCGCCCTTGCAGGCAATGAAATCGGCGAACGAAATCACTTCGGCGCGAATGAAGCCATGCTCGAAATCGGTGTGGATGACGCCGGCCGCCTGCGGTGCAGTGTCGCCGGCATAGATGGTCCACGCCCGCACTTCCTTCACGCCGGCGGTGAAGTAGGTCTGCAGTCCAAGCAACTGGTAGCCGGCGCGGATGAGGCGGTTGAGCCCCGGCTCCTCCAGTCCCATGTCCGCCAGGAAAACAGCCTTGTCCTCGTCCGGCAGATCGGCGATTTCCGCTTCCATGGCTGCGCAAAAGGCCATCACCGGCGCTTTCTCCTTGGCGGCATGGGCTTCCACGGCGGCCAGAAGGGGGTTGTTCGTGAACCCCTTCTCGTCTACGTTGGCGGCGTAGAGGGTCGGCTTCGCCGTGATCAGGCAAAAGGACTTGAGGTTGGCCTGCTCCTCCTTCGACAGGTCGAGTGCTCGCACCGGCTTCGCCTGGTTCAGTTGCGCCGCGCATTTGTCGAGCACCGCCACCAGCAACTTCGCATCCTTGTCGCCGGCCTGGGCCGGCTTGCGGTAGCGCGTCAGCGCCTTTTCCACCGTCGCCTGGTCGGCCAGGGCCAGTTCGGTTTCGATGGTCTCGATGTCGTAGAGCGGCCTGACTTCCCCGGCCACATGCACAATGTTTTCATTGTGGAAGCAGCGCACGACATGAACGATAGCGTCGGTTTCCCGGATGTTGGCAAGAAACTGGTTGCCCAGGCCTTCGCCCTTGGAGGCGCCCGCCACCAGGCCGGCGATGTCCACAAATTCGACAATGGCGTTCTGCACGCGCTGTGGCTTGACGATCTCGGAAAGCTGGGCCAGCCGGGCGTCGGGCACTTCGACGATGCCGATGTTGGGCTCGATGGTGCAGAAGGGATAATTCTCCGCTGCAATGCCGGACTTGGTGAGTGCGTTGAAGAGAGTCGACTTGCCGACGTTGGGCAGGCCGACGATGCCGCACTTGAGGCTCATGGCGTTCCTTTTTCTGAAGCCGGCGGCGCCGGCCGGCTGTTGATTTTCTGCATGGCGGCCGGATACTCTCCCCGGGCCAGGAGCGGCCAGGCGTCGAGCGAACGCTCCAGCGCTTCCTCGATCAGCGGCCGCTCCTCGCTGCGGGGCTTTTTCAGGACGTAGTCCACCACCTGATTGCGATCGCCGGGATGACCGATGCCGATGCGCAGGCGCCAGAAATCCTGCGTGCCGAGATGCGCGGCGATGTCCTTGAGTCCGTTGTGTCCGCCGAGCCCGCCACCGAACTTCAGGCGCAGCACACCTGGCGCCAGGTCGAGCTCGTCGTGCAGGACCAGCATGTCCGCTGGCGGGATGCGGTAAAAGCGCGCCAGGGACGCCACCGACTGCCCGGAGCAGTTCATGAATGTCTGCGGCATCAGCAGCCAGACCTGTCCCTGTGTGCGGCCGGCAATGCCATGGAAGCGGGATTCGCGCCTGAGTTCCGCGCCAAGCTTCGCTGCCAGCCGCTCGCACAGCCAAAAGCCGGCGTTATGCCGGGTATCGATGTATTCGGCGCCCGGATTGCCCAGGCCGACGATGAGGCGCGGCGCGGCCACAGGGGGAAGCGGGGCGTTTGCGGCGGCGGCGCCGCCGCAAACGCGCTTACTTCTTCTCTGCCTGCTTGGCCGGGGCCGCTGCGACGGCAGCCGGAACTGACGGTGCAGCGGCGGCGGCTTCCTCGCCCACTGCCAAATCAGCTTCGGTTGTGCCGCGCGGCACAACGATGGTGGCCACGACCGGATTCTCGTTCCGGTGCAGTACCGCCTCGACGCCCTTTGGCAGATTGAGCTCCTTGACGTGGATCGAATGGCCGACGGAGATGTCCTTCATGTCTACCTCGATGAACTCCGGCAGGTCGGCGGGCAGGCAGATGACGTTGAGCTCGTTGAGCACGTGACTGACCACGCCGCCCTGAAGCTTGACGCCCGGAGCGATGTCGGTATTGATGAAGTGCAGCGGCACTTTCATGTGAATCTTCCGGTCGGCGGCGACGCGCTGAAAATCGGCGTGTAGCACCTGCGGCTTGAAGGCATGCATCTGGTAGTCGCGCAGCAGAACCTGCTGCTGCTGGCCGTCCAGGTTCATGCGCAGCACGGAAGCATGGAAGGCCTCCAGCTTGAGCTGATGGAACAGCTGGTTGTGGTCCACTTCGATCGGCTGGGCCGCAGTCTCGCCACCGTAGAGAATGCCGGGCACCTTGCCCGCGCGGCGCAGGCGGCGGCTCGCTCCGGTGCCCTGCAGTTCGCGCTTGCTTGCGTTGAACTCGATTTTCATTTGCTTGCTCCAGTAAAAGCCCTGACCGCGACCAGTCAGGGGGTTAAAAAACTTTATTCCATGAACAGCGAGGAAACCGACTCCTCGTTGCTGATGCGCAACATCGTTTCCGCCAGCAGCTCGGCGATGGAAATCTGCCGGATGCGCGTGCAGGCTTTGGCTTCCTCGCGCAGCGGGATGGTGTCCGTCACCACCAGTTCGTCGAGCACCGAATCGCCGATGCGCTGCACCGCGCTGCCCGACAGCACGGGGTGGGTACAGTAGGCCAGCACCTTGGCGGCGCCGTGATCCTTCAGGGCCTGCGCCGCCTTGCATAACGTGCCGGCGGTATCCACCATGTCGTCCATGATGACGCAGGTGCGCCCGTCCACCTCGCCGATGATGTTCATCACTTCGGACACATTGGCCTTCGGCCGCCTCTTGTCGATGATGGCCAGATCGGACTCCAGCCGCTTCGCCAGCGCCCGCGCCCGCACCACGCCGCCGACGTCGGGCGAGACCACCAGCAGATCCTTGTGCTGGTTCTTCCAGATGTCGCCGAGCAGGATCGGCGCCGCATAGACGTTGTCCACCGGGATATCGAAGAAACCCTGGATCTGGTCGGCATGCAGGTCCACCGTCAGGACGCGATCGACCCCCGCCGCCTGCAGCATGTTCGCCACCACCTTGGCCGAGATCGCCACGCGCGCCGAGCGCGGCCGGCGGTCCTGGCGTGAGTAGCCCATGTAGGGAATCGCCGCGGTGACGCGCCCGGCAGAGGAGCGCTTCAGCGCATCGACCATGATGATGAGCTCCATCAGGTTGTCATTGGTCGGTGCGCAGGTCGATTGCAGGATGAAGCAGTCCTTGCCGCGAACGTTCTCCATGATCTCGGCATTGACCTCGCCGTCGGAGAAGCGGCCCACCGTGGCGCGGCCGAGCGAGATGTTGAGGCGCTTCACCACGTCGGCGGCAAGCTTGGGGTTGGCGTTCCCCGTGAATACCATCAGGCTGTCGTAGGCCATGCTCGCCTCGTGGACGATTCCGCTTTCGCAAACGATGCGGGCAGGTGATTCACCTGCCCGCATTCTAAATTTTGGCTGGGGAGGAAGGATTCGAACCTTCGCATGCCGGAATCAAAATCCGGTGCCTTAACCAGCTTGGCGACTCCCCAAGAGTTTCAGTCAGCGAGTGCCCGCAGGGGGTGTTCGTCCAAGCCTTGCGCAACCCAGCCGGTCATGCCCTCCGGCATCCGCGCCAGCACGGCGCGCGCGTCCTGCTCGGCGGCAAAGGGAGCGAAAACACAGGCTCCGGAACCCGTCATGCGCGCTTCGGCATGCTGCCTGAGCCAGCCCAGCGCCCGCGCCACCTCCGGGTAGCGTTCGCACACGACAGGCTCGAGATCGTTCTGGCCGAACAGGCCGCCCGCACCCCAACCCGCTGAAAAGTCCGCCATTTTGATGGCTTTCGTATCCCGTGTCAAATTCGGCGAAGCGAAGATTTCACCTGTCGGTACGCTCACGGGCGGTTCAATAACGAGATACCAGGCCGGGGGCAATTCGACCGGCAGCAGGACCTCGCCGACCCCTTCCGCAAGTGCGCTGCGGCCGAAGATGAAAAAGGGCACATCGGCGCCCAACCGCAACCCCAGCGCCTGCAAGCGCTCGCGTGGCCAATTCAGGTTCCAGAGATGGTTGAGCGCCAGCAGCACTGTGGCCGCATCCGAACTGCCTCCGCCCAGCCCGCCGCCCATCGGCAGGCGCTTGTCCAGTGCGATCTCGGTGCCGTATTTGCAACCAGACACTTCCTGCAGCAGCCGCGCCGCGCGCACGCACAGATCTTTCTCCTCGGGCACGCCGGCCAGGGGATGCACGCGCAAGACGCCCCCATCTCCACGCGGGGCGAAGCGCAGCGTGTCGCCGCGATCGATCAGGCGGAACAGCGATTGCAGCAGGTGATAGCCGTCGGGACGGCGTCCAACGACATGGAGGAAAAGATTGAGCTTGGCCGGCGCCGGATAGGCACGATCCCAGCCCGTCATCTGGCCAAGCTCCACCTATCAATTTTCAGGCGTACCTCAACGTCCTCGCGCCGGGCCTGCAGCAGTTCCGGCAATGCATCCCGTGCCTCACTCTCGTAACGGAGGTATTCGATTACCCAACCCTGCTCGGAGAGGCCGGCCAGCCGCCCTGCTGCGTCCAGCCGGGCGGCGGCGCCGGAGGCCGAGTACCCGAGCACCCAGCGCCCCAGTCCCGATACCGGCAGCCGCGTGCCGAACACCTGCTCGGACAGGCCATCGAGATCCGCTGCCACATAACGCTTCTGGTCGGCCGTCTCCAGGAACGCGGTGCCGCCGCCCGAAGTCAGTCGGGCGAGTCCCTGACCGAGCGGGCCGCTGATGATGATCTCATCGGAATGCGCATCGTGACGCCAGTCGATGCCGGCGGAGAAGCTCTCCCCGGTACGGCGCACCGCAATGCGGCCCTCGATGCGGAAGGCCTCGATCGCCTCCCGCGCCGGGCGCGAAGCCGTCGCAGCCGGCTCCAGCGTGGCGCAGCCGGCCGTCAGCAGTAGAAACGCGACCGCCAGCAGGGTACGCAGCATCAGGGGGAGAAGCGCTTTATGACCTCGGCCAGGACTTCGTTGCCGGGATGGGCCTTCGCCGCCTCCTGCCAGGTCTTTTTCGCTTCGTCGCGACGACCGGCCGCCCACAGCACTTCGCCGAGGTGAGCCGCGATTTCCGGATCAGGCCGGATCGAGAAGGCCCGCTGGAGGTGGGTCAGCGCACCGGCATTGTCGCCCTTGCGGTAGAGCACCCACCCCATGCTGTCGATGATGAAGGGGTCGTCGGGGGACAACTGCAGCGCCTTGGTAATCAGCAGCTCCGCTTCCGCCAGCCGCTGGTTGCGTTCGGCGAAGGAATAGCCGAGCGCATTGTAGGCATGGGCATGATCGGGCTTGATGCGGATCAGCTTGCGCAGGTTGGTCTCCAGCACGTCCTGCCGGCCGAGCTTTTCCGCCAGCAGCGCGGATTCATATAGCAGTTCCGGCTGTTCCGGCTGGTCGGCCAGGCTGTCTGTGAGAAGCTCGTATGCCTCTTTTGTCTTGCCGGCGTCCCGCAGGAGCTGACTTTCCGCCAGCAGCAGCGGTATGCGGTCGGCATTGCCCGCTGTCCTCGCCTCCTGCAGATGACGACGGCCTTCCTCCAGCTTGCCCTGCTTGGCCAGCAGTTGGGCAATGCGCAGTAGCGCCGCCAGATGCTGCTCGCCCGGCGCAACCTCGCCGTACCAGTGCAGGGCTTCCTCGTAGCGTTTGCCTTCCTCGGCGATCTGGCCGAGGTAGAGGCGCACCGTGTCCACCTCGGCGAAGTCGCGGCCAAGCAGTTTCCTGAAGTTTTCCTCCGCCGTTGCCCAGTCAGAAAGCTGCATGGACAGCACCGCCACGGCATAGATCACATCGACATTGCCCGGGAAGTTTTCCAGAAGGCGCTGGAACTCGGCGCGTGCCTGCGGAAAGTGGCGCGCGCCGACCAGGCTGCGCGCGTATTGCAGGCGCACTTCGCGCGCCTGCGGATGACCGGCAAGGTAGGTACGCAGGGTTTCGATCGAGGTTTCAGGGGAATCCTGGCGCTGCAACTGCGCCTTGAGCATCACCGCAACGTCCCAGTCGGGCCGCAAGGCAAGCGCCTTGTCGGCTTCCCCGACGCCGCGCTGCCACTCCGCGGCATTGAGCGCGGCCTGTGCCCGGGCGAAATGGGCCTCGGCCAGTCCGACGTAGGGTACGGTGAGCTGCTCGACAATGGTCAGCACGGCCTTCTTGTCCGGATAGCGGACAAACAGGCGGTTGAGCCTCAGCAGCCCATCACTCAGATTCTCCCCTTCCTGCGACAGCAGTTTGGCGACATGGGGATGCAGTTCGTCGAGGCGATTGGCGCTCACCAGCAGGCCCGCCATCATCTGGCGGGCTTGTGAAGAATCCGGATCGATCTCCACCCACAGCCTGGCCGCCTGCAAGGCCATGTCCAGATTACGGCCGTGCAGCGCAATCTCGGCGGCGCGCCGGGCCACGCGCGGATCGCGCGTCGAACGGGCCAGGTCCAGATAGGCCGAGGCCGACAGTCCGATATTTCCGCGCTGGCCGGCGATTTCAGCGAGCAGGGCCTGATAAAGGATCTGGCCGGTCAGCTCCTGATTGGGCAACGGTTCGGCGCGCTCCCTGGGCTTGGCTTCACTGGCGGTTTGCGCCGGGCCGGCCTCGCCGGCGCGCTGTGCGGGTGCCGTGACGCAGGCCGAAGCTACCAGCGCCATGACAATGGCAGCAAGAACGGAAATGCGGGGTTGGTCGATCATGTCGGAATCAAAGCGAAGGCGGGAGGGGCGTAGAATCATTGTTTGTCCGGCTCATGTTAGGGGGTTTTACCACCTCCGGCAAGCAAACCGCGCACCGCGCCCGCCATGCCCGAACTGCCCGAAGTCGAAATCACTCGCCGTGGCCTGCTGCCCAGCCTCCCGGGCCGAAAAATCGATGCCGTCGTCGCGCGCCGCACAGCGCTGCGCTATCCTCTGCCGCGTGCGCTCGGCCGCCTGCTCGCCGGACAGCCTCTGCGCAACATCGACCGGCGCGGCAAGTATCTGCTGTTCCGCTTCGACCGCGGCACGCTGATCCTGCATCTGGGTATGTCGGGCAGCCTGCGCCTCGTGCCCGCCGCCGAACCGCCGGGAAAGCACGACCATTTCGACCTCGTTTTCGGCAATCAGGCCTTGCGGCTGCGCGATCCGCGCCGCTTCGGCGCCGTGCTGTGGGAGAAAGGCGCTGCCGACGCCCACCCCCTCATCGCGCCGCTTGGCATCGAGCCGCTGTCCGAAGCCTTCACCGGAAAATGGCTCCATGAAACCACGAGCGGCCGTGCCGCGGCAATCAAGCTGTTCCTCATGGACAGCCACGTAATCGTCGGCATCGGCAACATCTACGCCTCAGAGAGCCTGTTCCGTGCCGGCGTCGACCCGCGCACCCCGGCCGGACGGCTCTCGCGCAAGCGTTGTGAGCGCATCGTGACGGCAGTCAAGGCCACACTGGATGCCGCACTGGCCGCAGGCGGCAGCACACTGCGCGACTTCCTCCATAGCGACGGCAGCTCCGGCTGGTTCCAGCAACAGCACTTCGTCTATGGCCGCGAAGGTGAGCCCTGCCGCGTTTGCGGCGCCAAAGTACGCGCTCTGCGGTTGGGCCAACGCTCCACCTTCCACTGCCCCCGCTGTCAGCGCTGACGAACGGCCGGATGCACCCTCCCGATTGCATTGCTTTCTCGGATTTGTGTGCTAAATTGGCGTTTTTGAAGCACTTTCTGGAGTCGCGATGGGGCTTGTCCAGCACTTTTCTGCCTACAGCAGCTGGCGCTCGGAGGTTTCCGGGCACCTGCTGAACCTGCATGACTGGCTGACCGAGAATGAGCTGGGAGATGCGCAAAGCGAATTGCGCTTGCAGCAATTGTTGGAACGCCTGCGCGAAGACAAGCTCATCATCGCCTTCGTCGCGGAGTTCTCGCGCGGCAAGTCCGAGCTGATCAACGCCATTTTCTTCGGCGACTATGGCAACCGCATCCTGCCCTCCAGTGCAGGTCGAACCACCATGTGCCCGACCGAATTGCTCTTCGATGCCGGCAAGTCCCCGGCGATCGAATTGCTGCCGATCGAAACCCGCTCGACAAATGCCAGCGTGGCCGAATTCAAGCGCTTCCCCGAAGAGTGGCGCAACGTTGACCTGGACATCGCCTCGGCGGAAGCCATGCATGCTGCCCTTGCCCGCGTCGGAGAGCAAAAGCGCGTCAGCCAGGAACTGGCCGTCAAGCTGGGCTTTGCCGTCGATGCTGAGGGCAATGACGGCCTGAAGCCGGATTCCGAAGGTCTTGTCGAAATACCCTGCTGGCGCCATGCGGTCATCAACTTCCCCCATCCGCTGCTCGAGCAGGGATTGGTGATTCTCGATACGCCGGGACTGAACGCCATCGGCGCCGAACCGGAACTGACCCTCTCCCAGCTGCCCAACGCCCATGCCATCCTGTTCATCCTGGCCGCCGACACCGGGGTGACGCAATCCGACCTGGCCGTCTGGCGCGACCACGTCAATGGTGCGCGGACGCGGCAAAAAGGCCGCATTGCCGTGCTCAACAAGATCGATGGTCTCTGGGACGGCATCCGCAGCGAAGCGGAAATTGAGGGCGAGATATTGCGTCAGGTGCGCAGCACGTCTGAAATCCTGGAACTGGATGCGGAACATGTCTTCCCTGTCTCGGCGCAGAAGGGCCTGCTCGCCAAGATCAGCCGCGACGACGAGCTACTGGCGAAAAGCCGCCTGCTGATGCTGGAACAGGCGCTCACCGACGAACTGATCCCGGCCAAGCAGGACATCGTCTGCGACAACACCGAGAGCGAAGCGGCGGATCTCATCACCCGCACCCTGTCCCTGCTGGAGACGCGCCGACGCGGCGTCGTCGAGCAACTGGCCGAACTCTCCGACCTGCGCGGCAAGAACCAGAGCGTCATCGAATACATGATGCGCAAGGTCAAGGCCGAAAAGGGAGAATTCGAAAAAGGCCTGCAGCGCTACTACGCCGTGAGAAGCGTTTTTTCCCAGCTCACCAACAATCTCTACTCGCATCTGGGCATGGATGCCCTGCGCGACGAGACGCGTCGCACGCGGGAAGCCATGCTGGAGGCCGTCTTCACGAAGAACTTGCGCGGCGCGATGAAGAGCTACTTCCGTCACGTGCGCGCAAATCTGGGAAAATCGGCAGGCGAAATCGCCGAAATCACAAAGATGATGCAAGCGATGTACGAGCGCTTTTCCACCGAACACGGCATGAAGCTGGCCGCACCGGCGCCCTTTTCACTGTTGCGCTACGAGAAGGAAATCGACCGGCTGGAAGAGGGCTTCAATGCCCATTTCAACACCCTGCTCAACATGGTGACGCACGCCAAGCAGGGCCTCACCCAACGCTTCTTCGAGACCGTGGCGACGCAGGTGCGGCGCACATTCGAACTGGTCAATCGCGATGTGGACCACTGGCTGCGTGCCGTCATGGCGCCCTTGGAGACCCAGGTGCGCGAATACCAGTTGCAACTGAAGCGCCGGCTGGAAAGCGTCAAGCGCATCCACCAGGCCACCGACACGCTGGAGGATCGCGTGCGCGAACTGGCGCAGATGCAGGCGACGCTGGAAACGCAGCTGTCTGAGCTCAACGGCATTGCCGCGGCGCTGCACGCCACGCTGCACGCCGAAGCGAAAGAAGCCGCCGCTGTCGCGGCGGCAGCCTGAAAGACCTCCTTACGCCTTGCCGGCGGTCAGCTTGAGGAATTTCTTCTGCAGCTGATCCTTGTCCTCGGCATGGTCCGGGTTGGGAACGATGCAGTCCACCGGGCACACCTCGATGCACTGGGGTGTGTCGAAGTGGCCGACGCATTCGGTGCATTTGTTGGGGTCGATCTCGTATATCTCGGCGCCTTGCGTAATCGCGCCATTCGGGCACTCCGGCTCGCACACGTCACAATTGATGCACTCGTCGGTAATCATCAAGGCCATCTTGCTTTCCTCACTTGCTTGAAATTCTCTGGCGCAGCCGTTCGAGCACCCTCGGCTGCACAAATTTGCTGACGTCGCCGCCCAGCACGGCAATCTCCCGCACCATCGTAGCGGAAATGAACTGGTACTTCTCGGCGGGGGTCAGGAACACCGTCTCGACATCCGGATTCAGGCTTCTGTTCATGCCCGCCATCTGGAATTCATATTCGAAATCCGACACTGCGCGCAGGCCCCGCAGGATGATGCGCGCATCCTGGCGACGCAGAAAATCCATCAGCAGGCCATCGAAGCCCTCGATGCGCACATTCGGGTAGGCCGACAGCACCTCGCGCGCCATGCCGACGCGCTCATCGAGCGTGAAGAACGGCTGCTTCGAACGGCTGTCAGCCACCGCCACCACCACTTCGCCGAACAGGCGCGAAGCGCGACGCACCAGATCCTCGTGACCGAGCGTCAATGGATCGAAGGTGCCGGGATAGATCGCAACCCCATCGCTCATGCCGTCTTGGCCTCCAATAGATGGTAATAAACCTGGCCCGATTTGCCGCTGCGAACCGTTTCCCATGCGGCGATGCGCTCAATGGGATGTTCGGCTTCCGCGTAAATGCGCGCGTCGGGTGCCAGTACGCCAGGCAGCCGGAGTTCGACGCGCTCGATCCAGCCTTGATGATAGGGGGGGTCGAGAAACAGCAAGTCGTAGCGCCGGGATGCGCGGGAGAAGAATTTTAGCGCATCCATGGGGATCAACTCCAGTCGGTCCGTATCGAGGACGCCGGCATTTTTCTTCAGCTCGGCAAAGGTGCGAGCATCGCGCTCGACCAGGGTAACGTGCGCCGCGCCGCGCGAGGCGGCCTCGAAGCCGAGCACGCCGCTGCCGGCGAAGAGGTCCAGGCAGACGAGGCAGCTCAGGTCCTGCCCCAGCCAGTTGAAAAGCGTCTCGCGCACGGCATCCGGCGTCGGCCGCAGGCCGGGGGCGTCGCGAAAGGTGACGAAGCGGCGCTTCCATTCACCGCCGACGATGCGGACCCGGGACAAGGGCATCAGTCTCCGGCGACAATCACCGTGACGAAATGCTCCGGCTTCACATGCCGGGCAAACGCCGCGCGAATATCGGCGACGGTCACCGCCTCGACCTTGCGCGGGAAATCGTCAAGGTAACTGAGTGGCAGACCATAGAAGCCGATCACCGCCAGGTATTCGAGCAGCTTGCGGTTGCTGTCGATGCGCAGCGGAAAACCGTCGGCCAGGTTGCGCCGGGCCGCCTTGAGCTCCACCTCGGACGGCCCGCCGGCGAGAAACTCGGCCAGGACATCCTCGACCACCTTGAGCGCATCCTTGGCCTGTTCGCGCTTGGTCTGCAGGCCCACCTGGAAGGGGCCGTGCTGTTTCTGCGGCAGGAAGTAGCTGTAGACGCTGTAGGCATAGCCGCGCTTCTCGCGCACCTCCTTCATCAGACGCGAGACAAAGCCGCCGCCGCCGAGGATGTAGTTGCCGACCAGCAGGGGAATGTAGTCCGGATCGCCGCGGCGCACAGCAGGCAGACCGAGAAGGATGTGCGCCTGCGAGGCCGGATGGTCGATGCGCACGGCGTTCTTTGCCGGCAGCACCGTATCGGGGAGACTGACTTCTGCCGACGCGTCCGGCAGGCCTTGCGTCAGGCGCTGGGCGATCGCCTCGGCCTCGGCGCGCGCGAGATCGCCGATGATGGAAACGACGGCGCGGCGCGCACCGTAATGGGCGCGATAGAAGGCCACCAAGTCGTCGCGCGCGATCCTTTCGATGCTCTCCACGCTAGCGGAACGCCCATAGGGATGCGCCGGATAGAGGGCGGCGGCAAAGCGCTTGGCTGCGATGCTTGCCGGCCGCGTGTCGGCCTCGCGAATGCCGGCTACGGTGCGCGCCTTTTCGCGCTCGAGCACGGCAGCCGGAAAAGCCGGCTGCTGCAGCACCAGCCGCATCAACTCCAGCGCCGCCTCGCGCTCGCGCGGCGAGGACAGGCTGCGCAGGGAAATGCTGGAACGATCCTGGTCGGCGCCGCCGCCGAGGCGGGCGCCGATGTCGGCAAGGCGGTCGGCGATCATTTCCTCGTCGAGTTCGCCGGCGCCCATGTCGAGCAAGCCGCGCGTGAGGCCGGCCAGGCCGGTCTTGTCCGCCGGTGCATAGGCGCCGCCGGCGGCGAAGTCGACCTGGACATCGATGATCGGCACGACGCGGCTTTCGACGAACACCACCCGGGCACCGGAGGGCGCGGTCCAGTGTTCGATCTTAGGCCCGGCCTGGGCCAGCAATGCAAACACGCCCAGCAGGCAAGCTAACAGGATTCTTTTCATGGAATGATCTTTCAATGCCGTGCTGCGGCGTCTGACTTTTTCGCCGCGCTTTCCGGCAGCGGCTGCGGATCGAGCACGGCCACCGTGAGAGTGGCGTCCTCGAAATATTTCTTCGCCACCGACTGCACCTCCGCGGCGGTGACGCTGCGGATCTTCTCCAGCAGGGTATCGATGTCGCGCCAGTGAACGCCCGCGGCTTCCAGGCGGCCGATCTCCATCGCCTGCGCCATCATGGAGTCGCGCTTGTAGACCTGCGCCGCGATGGTCTGCGTCTTGACGCGCTCCAGTTCCTGGGCGCTGACGCCTTCGCTGGCGACGCGGGCGATCTCCGCGCGCAGGGCTGCCTCCAGTTCGGCCACGCTCCTGCCCTCGGCCGGCGTGCCGCTGACGACGAAGAGGGCTTCGCCGCGCACAGTGGCGTCATAGCCGGCGCCGGCGGAGACGGCGATTTTCGAACCGCGCACGAGATTGCGCGAGAAACGCGCCGCCTCGTGGCCGTCGAGCACGGCGGCGAGCACTTCCAGGGCGTAGGGTTCGCGCTCCTTGTGCAGGTCGCGCAGCATCGGCACCTTCCAGGCCATCGAGAGGTAGGGCAGTTTCGCAGGCGCCTTGACCTCAATGCGCTTGATGCCGATCTGCGCCGGCTCGCGCTGCGGCTTGCGGCCGGGCAGGGCGCGGGCAGGGATTCTGCCGTAATGCTTCTCGGCGAGGCGGAATACCGCGTCCTTGTTCACGTCGCCGACGACGATCACGTAGGCGTTGTTCGGCGCATACCAGCGGCGGTACCAGTCGCGCGCATCCGCCGCCGTCATGCTCTCCAGGTCGTTCATCCAGCCGATGATGGGCCGGCGGTAGGGGTGCGCCTGGAAGGCGGCGGCCATCTGCTTCTCATGGACCTGGGCCTGCGGGTTGTCCTCGGTGCGCAGCCGGCGCTCCTCCATGACGACCTTGATCTCCTGCCCGAATTCCTTCGCATCGAGCACCAGATTGGCCATGCGATCGGCTTCGAGGGCCATCATCTCGCCGAGGCGGACGCTCGGCACCTGCTGGAAATAGGCGGTGTAATCGAGGCTGGTGAAGGCATTGTCGCGGCCGCCGGCGGCCGCGACGCGCTTGTTGAACTCGCCCGACTTGAGGTGCTTCGTGCCCTTGAACATCATGTGCTCGAGGACATGAGCGACGCCGGAAGTACCATCCACCTCGTCCATGCTGCCGGCGCGATACCACACCATGTGCACTGCCGTCGGCGCGCGTCGGTCTTCCTGCACGATTACGCGCAGACCGTTTGCCAGTGCCTTCTCGTAAGGATTCGCTAGCGCCGCGAAAGACCACAGCGTCAGCGTCAAGGGAACCATTAACCTTCTCATCATGGGGTTTTGTGTGCTTCTGATAAAATCGACTTCATCATTTTCGCACGGGGATCGTCCCCGTGCCGATAGAGACGCGTCACGCCCATGTTTGGTTTCCTGAAGAAGTCCGACGCCCCCGCCGAGACACGCCCCGAAGGAAGTGCCCTTGGGGTGCGGCCCTCCTGGACAGAACGCCTCAAGGCCGGCCTTTCGCGCACCCGCACCCAGCTCGGCGGCCTCTTCGGCCGGCGCATCGACGACGAAATGCTGGAGGAGCTGGAAACTACTCTGCTCATGGCCGACGTCGGCGTCGAGGCTACGCAACATCTCCTCAACGAGCTGAAAGCAGCCGTCCGCCGGGACAAGCTGGAGACCGGCGAACAATTGCAGCACGCGCTGGGAGAGATTCTGCTGCAACTCATCGGGCCTCTGGAGCAGCCGCTCGACGTCTCCGCCCACAGGCCCTTCATCATCATGATCGCCGGAGTGAACGGCTCCGGCAAGACGACCTCCATCGGCAAACTGGCCAAGCATTTCCAGGCACAGGGCAAATCGGTGCTGCTGGCTGCCGGCGACACCTTTCGCGCCGCCGCGCGCGAGCAACTGGCCATCTGGGGAGAGCGCAACGACGTCACGGTCATCGCGCAGGAGTCAGGCGATGCGGCTGCGGTCATCTTCGATGCCGTGAATGCCGCCAAGGCGCGCGGCATCGACGTGGTGCTTGCCGATACCGCCGGCCGTCTGCCGACACAATTGCACCTGATGGAGGAGATCGCCAAGGTCAGGCGCGTCATTGCCAAGGCTGAGCCGACGGCGCCACACGAGGTGCTGCTGGTGCTCGACGCCAACATCGGCCAGAACGCGCTGGCCCAGGTCAAGGCCTTCGATGCAGCGATCGGCGTCACCGGCCTTGTGCTCACCAAGCTGGACGGCACCGCCAAGGGCGGCGTCATCGCCGCCATCGCCCGACAGCAGCCGAAGCCTTTGCGTTTCATTGGCGTCGGCGAGGGCATCGACGATCTCCAGCCCTTCTCGGCGCGCGAATTTGTCGACGCACTGTTCGGCAAGGCATGATTCGATTTGAACAAGTCAGCAAGCGCTACCCCGGGGGCATCGCCGCCCTGGCGGAACTGACTTTCGTCATCGAGTCCGGCGAGATGGTGATCCTCTCAGGACACTCCGGTGCCGGCAAGAGCACCTTGCTCAGGCTCATTCCTGCCATCGAACGCCCGACGCAGGGCGCAGTCATCGTCAACGGGCAGAACGTGTCGGCGCTCAAGCGCGCCGCCGTGCCTTTTCTGCGCCGCAATCTCGGCATGATTTTCCAGGACCAGAAGCTGCTGTTCGATCGCAGTGCCTTCGATAACGTCATGCTGCCGCTGGCCATCGCCGGTGTGGCGACTCGTGACGCCGGGCGGCGCGTCCGCGCGGCGCTCGACAAGGTTGGCCTGCTCGATCGCGAAAAAGCCATGCCGATAGCGCTCTCCGGTGGTGAACAACAACGCCTGGCCATCGCCCGCGCTGTGGTCGCGCGCCCCTCTATACTCATCGCCGACGAGCCGACGGCACATCTCGATGACGACACCGCGCGCGACATCGCCGCGATGTTCCACGCCTTCAACCAGGTCGGCGTCACCGTGCTGGTGGCCACCCATCACGAAGCGCCGTTCGCCCCATTCATGACGCGACGGATCGGGTTGTCGCACGGAAGGCTTGGGCCATGAAGGGCTGGCTGCTGCACCACCGCCAGGCTGCCGGGCAAGCGCTTCGCCGCCTGACGGCCACCCCGGTCAATACGCTGCTCGGCGCCCTGGTGCTGGGCATCGCCCTCGCGCTTCCGGCGGGCGGCGAAATGCTGCTCGCTAATTCCCAGCGCCTGGCACAGCGCATCGCGGCGAAGCCGCAGTTATCGGTGTTCATGGCGCTGGATGCTGCCCGCAAGGATGTTGCCGAAATCGAATCGCGCTTGCGCAAGCACGCGCAGACGCGCGAGGTGCACTTCGTGCCGCGCGAGGATACGCTGAAGCGGCTGAAAGCCAGCGAAGGCCTCGGCGAAGTCATCGAGAGCCTGCCGCGCAACCCCTTTCCCGACGCTTTTGTCGTGGTGCCGCGCGATGAGGCACCCGAAGCCCTGGAGGCCATGCGCACCGAGTTCGCGAAATACTCTGGAGTAGAGCACGTGCAACTCGATTCGGCCTGGGTAAAAAAGCTCGATGCCCTGCTGCGCCTGACACGCCTGGCCATAACCTTCCTCGCCGCCGTGCTGGGCATCGCTCTCATTGCCGTCACCTTCAACACCATTCGCCTGCAAATCCTTACGCAAGGGGCGGAAATTGAGGTAAGTCGGCTGCTCGGCGCGACCGATGCCTTCATCCGGCGCCCTTTCTACTACTTCGGTGCCCTGCAGGGCCTGGCCGGCGGCCTGGTGGCCTGGATCGCCGTCCTCGTCGCCACCCTCTTGTTGCGCGGGCCGGTAGCCGAACTGGCTTCCCTGTATGGCATCGAGTTTGCGCTGCACATCCTGTCTCTCGCCGATTCAGCCCTGCTCTTCGGTCTGGCTGCCCTGCTTGGCTGGTTGGGGGCCAGGCTCTCTCTCACTCGCCACCTGCGAGAGTAATTATTTAATATAAACATGAAGTTATGTAACACTTCTGCGGGGAACTTCCCCGTCGCTTAGCACTCTATTGATTGGAGTGCTAAAATGAATTTAGGAGGCAAACTCATATGACTCATGCTCTTAATCTGCCCGTACCTGTTGCCGTAGGAAATCTGGAAAGCTATATACAGACGGCCAATCGTTTCCCGCTCCTGACCGAGGAAGAGGAGCGCGAACTGGCGCGGCGATATCGTCAGGATGACGACATCGAGGCGGCGGGAGGATTAGTGCTTTCGCACCTGCGCCTGGTGGTTTCGGTGGCGCGCGGCTATCTGGGTTACGGACTGCCCCATGCCGACCTGATTCAGGAAGGCAATGTCGGCCTGATGAAGGCAGTGAAGCGCTACGATCCTGAGCGCGGGGTGCGGCTGGTGTCCTTCGCCATCCACTGGATCAAGGCCGAAATCCACGAGTACATCCTGCGCAACTGGCGCTTGGTGAAAATCGCCACGACCAAGGCGCAGCGGAAGTTATTCTTCAACCTGCGCAGCCTCAAGCAGGGTCTCAACACCATGAGCGGCGAAGAGGTCGGCGCCATGGCAAGGCAGCTCGGCGTGAAACCGGAGGAGGTGCGCGAGATGGAAACGCGCCTGACCGGCCGCGACATCGCCATGGAAGGCAGCGCCGAGAATGAAGACGAGGCATTCGCGCCGATCGCCTATCTGGCCGATCCGGCCGAGGAGCCCTCCGAGGCGCTGGCAAACCGCGAAATGGAGCGCCTTCAGGATGAAGGGCTGAAGCAGGCACTGGCCAATCTTGACGAGCGCAGCCGGTGCATCATCGAGCGTCGCTGGCTGGCCGAAGGCGAGGCGGCGACCCTGCATGAACTGGCCGGCGAGTACGGTATTTCCGCCGAACGCATTCGCCAGATCGAGGCGAAAGCCATGCAAAAGATGAAGGGCATGCTGTCGCACGCCGTCTGATCCGGCGAGGCTGAAACAGAAAGGCCGCTGCGTATTCCGCAGCGGCCTTTCTGTTTTGGGCTATGCCCCGCAGGAAATCCCCTTGGGGGACGCCTATTTCCCGGCTATCAGGAGCTTGAGGTCCTTGGCGATCACCTCGGGTTTCTCACCATGCTTGATGTAAAGGCGCAACCGGCCCTGCGGATCGTAGACATAGCTGCCGGCCGTATGGTCCACCGTGTAGGTCGTCGGCGTGCTGCCCGGCTGCTTTTTGTAGAAGACGCGGAACGCCTGTGCCGTTTTTGCAATGGTCTGCGGGTCGGCGTAGAGGCCAAGGAAGCTGGGGTGGAAAACCGGAACGTATTGCGCCAGCAACTGCTGCGTGTCGCGTTCAGGGTCGACCGTGACGAAGAGCACCTGCACCTTGGTGGCGCCCTCGCCGAGCAGCTTCATGGCCTCGGTCATGCCCGTCATCGTGGTGGGGCAAACGTCAGGACACTGCGTATAGCCGAAGAAGATCACCACCGCCTTGCCGCGGAAATCGGCCATCGTGCGCGGCTTGCCGGTGTGGTCGGTCAGCGCGAAGTCCCGCGCATAATCCGCCTCGCTGATGTCTGTGTTGCCGAATTGCGGCCGGCTGTCGCAGCCGGCCAGCAGCAGGGCCAGTGTGAGGAAAAGCAGTCGAAGCATCAGAACTTGAAGTAGTGGTCCACCAGCAAGGCGGCGAACAGCGCCGCCAGATACCAAATGGAGTAGCGGAAGGTCTTATGCGCCAGCTTGTCGCTGTAGGCCCGGTACATGCCGATCGCGTAGGCCAGGAACACTCCGCTCAGCACCACGGCACAGGCGAGATAGATGAGGCCACTCATGCCGATCATGTAGGGCAGAAGGGTGACGCCAAAGAGCAGTATGGTGTAGAGCAGGATCTGCAGGCGGGTATATTCCGGCCCGTGCGTCACCGGCAGCATCGGCATGCCGACCTTGGCGTATTCCTTCGTGCGATAGAGCGCCAGCGACCAGAAATGCGGCGGCGTCCACACAAAGATGATGAGGAACAGCAGCAGGGCTTCGGACGTCACCTCGCCCGTCACGGCGGCCCAGCCGAGGATCGGCGGCATGGCACCGGAGGCGCCGCCGATCACGATGTTCTGCGGCGTCGCCGGCTTCAGGAAGATGGTGTAGATGATTGCGTAGCCGACGAAGGTCGCCAAGGTCAGCCACATGGTCAGCGGATTGACGAACCAGTACAGCAGAGACAGCCCGATGCCGCCGATCACGCCGGAAAACAGCAGTGTCTGCCGGGAATTGACCTCGCCGCGCGGCAGCGGCCGGCCGCGCGTGCGGGCCATGACGGCGTCGATCTTCTGTTCGATCAGGCAATTCACCGCTGCTGCCGCACCGGCGATCAGGGCGATACCGGTGGTAGCTGCAACAAGAACCACGGGAGGTACCGCGCCCGGCACCGCGAGGAACATGCCGATGACGGCGCAGAACACGATGAGTGAAACCACCCGGGGCTTGGTCAACTGGAAATACTGGTACAAGCGGTACCCCAGTGTTTGCTCGGGAGAGGGTAAAGCCTTCATGCAAGCCCCTGGCTGGCGGTTGCCCGCCGGTTAAAGACAGGAATTTACCACGGCAGGCCCCGGGAATAAACCTTGTTTGGACAAGGTTTAGAGTACTTAGCCCGCTCCAATGCGCGACGGGCGCAACAGGCGCTGCAGATCCTTGATCATGCGGATAGGATCCGGCTTTTCCGGGAAGCGCATCATCAGGTTTCCCTGCGGGTCGACCACGTAGAGGTGGGCGGCACGATCGGCCGGCGCGGGAAGCGCGGCCAAAATCTCGCTTCCCGCCGCGCGCACGACCAGGGTGCCCTCGTATTCCGCCAGCAGGTCCGGTTGCGGACGGCTTTCGTCCGAGATCAGCCATATACGCTCCAGGCGCACCATGTCCTTACCCTGCGCCAGCCGGGTCTGGCGCATGGCATACAGTTTTTCCCGGCAGCGGACATCGCAGTCGCCCGAATCGATCTGCAGCAGCAGCCATTTCCCCTTCATCTGCTCTAAGCGGAACTCTCCGCCGGAGAGCAAGGACAGCGGCTTCGCTGGCAGGGGCGCCGGCGGCAACAGATCGCCGTGGTTCATGCGGCCCTCGGGCGGCGCAACGTAGTAGAAAAACAGCGCAGCAACGATCGGAAAGACGCTCACCAGCCCGACTGCGAGTACGATGAATTTCTGTTTATGCTTCATAGAGCAAAGGGGAGACGATAGGCTAAACTGGCGATGCAGAGGAAATTATAGCGATGCGCATCGTCGTCATCCTGTTTCTCGTCGCCATCGTCGCCAGCCTGGCTTCGGCGCTTGTGTTCCTGTTCCGCGACCAGGGCCGCGACAGCAGGCGCATGGTCAAGGCCCTGGCTGTGCGCGTCGGGTTGTCCGTCCTGCTCTTCGTTTTGCTGGCAGCAGGCTACTACTCAGGCCTGATCACCGACAAGCTCTAGGAAGCCCTACAGCCAGTACACCACAACGAAGAGAAAGAGCCAGACCACGTCGACGAAGTGCCAGTACCACGCCACCGCCTCGAAGGCGAAATGGTGATCCGGCTTGAAGTGCCCGGCCAGCACGCGGAAGAGGATCACCAGCAGCATGGTCGCGCCGATCGTCACGTGCAGGCCGTGGAATCCGGTAAGCATGAAGAAGGTCGAGCCGTAAACGCCGGTGGTCAGCTTCAGATTCAGTTCCTGATAGGCGTGCACGTATTCGTAAATCTGCAGGCTGAGGAAGAGCAGACCCAGGGCGATGGTGAGCATCAGGCCGATCTTCAGCTGGCCGCGCTTTGCGGCGACCAAGCCCCAGTGCGCCCAGGTCAGGGTTGCCCCGGAAGACAGCAGCAGCAAGGTGTTGACGAGCGGGATGCCCGCGGCGCCCATCGGCGTGAACTGCTCGGCGAATTTCGGCCCGGCGCTCGGCCAGTCCGCCTTGAAGTCAGGCCACAGGAGTTGCTGCTCGGCGCTGGCCAGATCGGGCACGGCCAGCACGCGGATATAGAACAGGGCGCCGAAGAAGGCGGCGAAGAACATCACTTCCGAGAAGATGAACCAGCTCATGCCCCAGCGGAACGAGACATCGACCTGCCTGTTGTACTTGCCGCCCTCGGATTCGTCGATGACCCGGCCGAACCAGCCGAAGAGCATGAACAGCAGAACGGCAAAACCAGCCAGCACGATATAGGGGCCGGCGGCGAACTTGTTCATCCAGAGTACGGCACCCGAAGCCAGCAGGAACAGCGCGGAGGAACCTACCAACGGATAGTGTGATGGCTCCGGAACGAAATAGCGTGATGCCTGCTGATTCATGACTGCCTCCAAGGTCTTTGTGTTTGCTACCTGACCGCAACAAAATGCACGAACGTCACGATCGCCAGAACGAATGCCACCACGACGATGACGCCGGCGACGATTATCTGGATCGGCCGCAACCCTGCAGCATCTTCCTCGTGCGTCCTGCTGTGGCGTACGCCGAACAGTCCCGACAGCACCGTCCTCAGCACCTGCAACGGCCCGGCCTTGCGCGTGCCCATCACGGTTCCGCCATTCATGCGCCCGGCCTGCCCGGTTTCGACGCCGGCTCGGCAAGCGTGCCCGCCACTTCGAAGAAGGTATAGGACAGGGTGATGGTAGTGACGTCCTTCGGCAGCGCCGGATCGATCGAGAACACCACGGGCATTTCCCGCGACTCGCCCGGCCCCAGCGTCTGCCGCGCGAAGCAGAAGCACTCCAGTTTCTTGAAGTGCGCGGCGGCCAGTTGCGGGCCGTAGCTGGGGATCGCCTGCCCGGTCACCGGATGATTGCGCGTGTTGCTCACCCGGTAAACGACGTGCACCAGTTCGCCCGGATGCACCGAAACGCTGGCCTGCCCGGGCTTGAAGCTCCACGGCAGCCCATGCAGGTTGGCGTCGAACTCGACGGTGATCGTGCGGCTGGTGTCGATCTGGGTGTTGCGCAGGGCCTCGTCTGGATTGAGCAGGTTGTTGATGCCGGTCACCTCGCAGAACTTCTGGTACAGCGGAACCATGGCATAGCCGAAGCCGAACATGAGCCCCGCCACCACCAGCAATCTGGTGAGGACGCGATGGTTGTCGGCGTTGCGGTCAGGGCTCATTTGATCAGCCAGTAGCGCAATAAATAGCCGATGAACAAAGCCGCTGCCACCGAGGCGAGGATCAGCGCCGTTCTGCGGTTTTTTTCCTGCCTTGTCGGGTTCACGCGTGCCCCTTCGCCTCGGTCAGCACCGGCGGTTCCTCGAAAGAATGATAAGGCGGCGGCGAAGGCAGGGTCCACTCCAGGCCGGTCGCGCCCTCCCAGGGCTTGGCCGGCGCCTTATCTCCGCCTCGGATGGCCTTCAGCACCACGTAGAGGAACAGCAACTGGCTCAGGCCGAAGCCGAATGCCCCGATCGTCGACACCTGGTTGAAATCCGTGAATTGCAGGGCGTAGTCCGGGATGCGGCGCGGCATGCCGGCCAGACCGAGGAAGTGCTGCGGGAAGAAGGCAATGTTGAAGGAAATGATGGACAGCCAGAAGTGCCACTGGCCCAGCGTCTCGTCGTACATGTGGCCGGTCCACTTCGGCAGCCAGTAGTACACCGCCGCAAAGGCGGAGAACAGCGCCCCCGCCACCATCACATAATGGAAATGGGCGACCACATAGTAGGTGTCCTGCAATTGCACGTCGACCGCCGTGTTGGACAGCACCAGCCCAGTGAAGCCGCCGATGGTGAACAGGAAGAGGAAGCCGAGGGCGAACAGCATGGGAGTCTCGAAGGTCATCGATCCGCGCCACATGGTAGCCACCCAGTTGAACACCTTCACTCCGGTCGGCACCGCGATCAGGATGGTGGCGTACATGAAATAGAGCTGGCCGGCGACCGGCATGCCGACCACGTACATGTGGTGCGCCCAGACGATGAAGGAAATCAGCGCAATCGAAGCGATGGCGTACACCATCGAGGTGTAGCCGAAGATCGGCTTGCGCGCGAAGGCCGGGATGACGTGCGATATCACGCCGAACGCCGGCAGGGCGATGATGTACACCTCGGGGTGGCCGAAGAACCAGAAGATATGCTGGAACAGCACCGGATCGCCGCCGCCCGCCGCGCTGAAGAAGCTGGTGCCGAAATGGCGGTCCGTCAGGATCATGGTGACGGCGCCGGCCAGCACCGGCATCACGGCGATCAGCAGATAGCCGGTGATCAGCCAGGTCCAGCAGAACATCGGCATGCGCATCAGCGGCATGCCCGGTGCGCGCAGGTTGAGGATCGTCGTAACGATGTTGATCGATCCCATGATCGACGACATGCCGAGGATGTGCACCGCGAAGATGGCCATGTCCATGCCGATGCCCATCTGGATGGACAGCGGCGGATACAGCGTCCAGCCGGTGCCGGCGGCGCCGCCGGGAACAAACATCGAGGCTGTCAGCAGGATGCCGGCGGGCGGCAGCAGCCAGAAGCTCCAGTTGTTCATGCGCGCGAAAGCCATGTCGGGCGCACCGATCATCATCGGGATCATCCAGTTGGCGAAGCCGACGAAGGCCGGCATGATCGCGCCGAACACCATGATCAGGCCGTGCAGCGTGATCATCTGGTTGAAGAACTCCGGCTCGACGTACTGCAGGCCGGGCTGGAACAGCTCGGCGCGGATGATCAGGGCCATCGCCCCGCCCACCATGAACATGGCGAAGCTGAACCACAGGTACATCGTGCCGATGTCCTTGTGGTTGGTGGTGGTGATCCAGCGCAGGATCCCCTTCGGATGATGCGCATGGGCGTTCCCGTGTGCGTGGCCTGCACCGTGGGCGTGGGTGGCTTCCATCTTGTCTCCTTGTATCCCGCGAATTCCGTTTTACTTGCGCGCCGCCTTGATGTCGGCCGGCTGCACGACATCGCCCGCCTTGTTGCCCCAGGCATTGCGCTCGTAGGTGACGACCGCGGCGATGTCGCCGTCGCCGAGCTGGCCGCCGAAGGCCGCCATGGCGGTATTGGGCTTGCCATGCAGAACGATGGCGATGTGGTCCGCCTTGGGCCCCGTCGCGATCTTGGAGCCGTCCAGCGCCGGGAAGGCGGGCGGCAAGCCCTTGCCGTTGGCCTGGTGGCAGGCGCCGCAGTTGGCCGCATAGACCTTCTCGCCCCGGCTCTTCAGTTCATCGAGGGAATAGGTCTTTCCGCCCTCATCGGCCGCGGCGGCCATCTGCTTCTTCTGCTCCCCGACCCACTGCGAATATTTCTCGGCGGACACCACCTCGACCACGATCGGCATGAAGGCGTGGTCCTTGCCGCACAGTTCGGCGCACTGGCCGCGGTAGATGCCTTCCTTCTCGGCCTTGAACCAGGTGTCGCGCACGTAGCCCGGAATGGCGTCCTGCTTGACCGCCAGGGCCGGCACCCACCAGGAGTGGATCACATCGGTAGCCGTGGTCAGCATGCGGATTTTCTTGCCTACTGGAACAACCACGTGCCGGTCCGTTTCGAGCAGATAGTTGCCGCCTTTGGCCGCCGCGCCGCGAATTTGCTCCGCAGGCGTGGACATCAGACTCATGAAGCGGATGCCTTCGCCTTCCCCCTTGAGGTAATCGTAGCCCCACTTCCATTGATAGCCGGTGGCCTTGATGGTGATGTCCGCCTGGGAGGTATCGCGCATATTGAGTAGCGCCTTGGTGGCGGGCCAGGCCATACCGACGAGGATCAACAGCGGCACCACGGTCCAGGCGATCTCCACCAGCGTGTTGTCGTGGAACTGGGCGGCCGGGTGTCCCTGCGACTTGCGGTGCTTGAACACCGAATAGAACATGACGGCGAAGACGGCAATGAAAATGATGACGATGATGATCATCATCAGGTCGTGCAGGTCGATCACCGTCTGGGCGGCTTTGGTGGCGGGAGTCTGAAAGTCGAACTCCCAGGCCGCCAGCGCCATTCCCGACCAGGCGGTGAGCGCCAGACTCGCGAGGCGCGACTTAGTATTCATTCCCATCAGACACAATCTCCTTGAATGTTGTCCGTCGCGTCCCGACTAAATAGCGCAATCACGCCGGCCAAGGAAGGCGCCCGAGACCCCTTCCAGTCAGGCAAGCACCGCTTGTACAGACCCAGCCCCCATGCGCAGAACGCGCGACCATCGACCATCAATATTTATATTTAAAGTTTTTCATACGCTATCACGCGATATGAATTATTTCAAGCCGCAATGATCCAGATCAAAACAAATTGGCTTCGCCGACTCCGGCGAGTCAGGCGAAGTCAATTTGATACGCTGATACGCGGCCCGAACGGCCGGATGACGGCCGGCTCGACCAGCCCGGCCAAAAATACTGAAAATCAGGGAGAAGCGAGGGCCTGAAGAAGCCGGGCATGGACCCCGCAAAACCCGCCGTTGCTCATCACGAGTACATGATCCCCGCCGCGCGCGGCTGCGGATATCGCCTCGACCAGGGCGTCGATATCCTCGTAGATCTGCGCCCTGTCGCCGAGCGGCTGCAGCGCGCCGCGAACATCCCAGCCCAGGTTGGCGGCATAGCAAAAGATCAGTTCCGCCTCCCGCAGACTTGCCGGCAGTTGTGCCGCCATCACCCCCAGCTTCATGGTATTGGAACGCGGCTCCAGAACCGCCAGGATGCGCCCGCCGCCAATCCGCTGCCGCAGTCCGGCGAGGGTGGCCGCGATGGCGGTCGGATGATGGGCAAAGTCGTCATACACCGTGACGCCTCGCGCCTCGCCACATACCTCAAGCCGGCGCTTGACCCCGCCGAAACGGGACAGCGCAGCCAGCGCCGCGGCTGGCGGCACGCCGGCATGCCGCGCCGCCGCGACCGCCGCCAAGGCGTTGGCGCGGTTATGCGCACCCGCCAAGGCCAAAGTGAGGCGGCCGACTTCGGCCTTGTCGTAAGCCACGGCGCAGGAGCCGTCCGGCGCAAGCTCGCCTAGACACCAGCCTGTCGCGCCGCCAAACCATTCAATCGGCGTCCAGCAGCCCCGATCGAGCACACGCTTCAGGCTGGCTTCGCCGGCATTCGCGACAATCAGGCCGGATTTCGGCAAAATCCGTACAAAATGATGAAATTGCGTCTCGATCGCCGCAAGATCGCTGAAGATGTCGGCATGATCGAACTCAAGATTATTCAGGATTGCGGTCCGCGCGCGGTAATGAACGAACTTCGAGCGCTTGTCGCAGAAAGCCGTGTCGTACTCATCTGCCTCGATGACAAAGAAAGGACTGGAAGTCAGTCTCGCCGATACGGCGAAGTCCTGCGGCACACCACCGATCAGAAACCCTGGCTTGAGACCGGCCTCTTCCAATATCCAGGCCAGCAGGGAGGCAGTCGTCGTCTTGCCATGGGTACCGGCGACGGCAAGCACCCACTTCTCGCGCAGAATGTTCTCCGCCAGCCATTGCGGGCCGGAAACATAGGGCAAGCCCTTGTCGAGAATCTCCTCCAGTAACGGATTGCCGCGGGAAATGGCGTTGCCAATAACGAACAGGTCGGGCGCCAGTCCGCTCTGCGCTGCATCGTAGCCCTCGATCAACTCGATGCCCTGCGCCTCCAGCTGGGTGCTCATCGGCGGGTAGACGTTGGCATCGCAACCCGTCACGCGATGGCCCGTCGCCCTGGCCAGCAGGGCGACGCCGCCCATGAAGGTGCCGCAAATGCCGAGGATGTGGATATGCATGATGTTCCGGCTAGAATAGCGGCGAATTCTAACCGATCCGTTTCCTTAACCCGCCATGCCTCACCATGATCGGAATTCACCGAGGTTGAGCGCGATGCGGCGAAGCATCGCCGCCCTGGCTGCCCGCCTGATGGCCGAGGACGGCATCGCCGACTATGGCCTGGCCAAGCGCAAGGCGGCGCGCCAGCTCGGTGCGCCGGAAACCGAAGCCCTGCCCAACAACGCCGAGATCGAGGCGGAACTGCGTGCCTATCAGGCGCTCTATCAGGAAGACGAACAGCGCGAACGCCTGCTCGAAATGCGCCGGGCGGCGGCCGAGGTCATGCGCCTGCTGGACCATTTCAAGCCTTATCTGACCGGATCGGTGCTCGAAGGAACCGCCGGGCGCTATGCCGAAATCGAGCTGGAGGCCTTTCCGGACAGCGGCAAAGAAGTTGAAATCTTCCTCCTCAATCAGGGCACCCGTTTTGAACAGAACGAGCCACGGCGCGGCGGCACCGAGGTTCCAGAGTGCGTGCTTACATTCGATTGGAACGACTTCCCTGTGAGACTTTCTCTTTACGAACCGGATGCGGAGCGCGCTCATAAGCGTCGAAATGGTCGGGCTTCCGAGCGCGCCCGCCTGACTTCGGTAGAAGCTCTTCTTGCGACGCCCACGACATGAGGAAGGTTGTCCGCCATGCTTTGCTGATCATTACCGTCTCGACCCTTGCTGCAACCACCGGCTATTTCTTCGGCCGACCGCAACCGGTTTCATTGCCGCCAGCCGAACCCGCCCCGACAGCCGGTGCACCGGCTCGCCTGCTGGCGTTGACCCTGCCCGATCTGAGCGGCCAAGCCCAATCCCTGTCGCAATGGAAAGGGAAAGTGCTGGTGGTCAATTTCTGGGCGACCTGGTGCCCACCCTGCAAGGAAGAAATACCGGAATTCTCAAGAATAAATACAGAATATGCTCCGAACGATGTTCAATTTGTAGGTATCAGCCTGGATTCTGCTGACAAAGTTGCTGCTTTCAGAAAGGAAACCGAGATTTCCTACCCTCTGCTCATCGGTAACATGGAAACGCTCGATCTTTCGAGTGATTTAGGCAATCGTGCCAAGGCGTTGCCCTTCACGGTCATTCTTAGGCAGGACGGCAGTCTGCAGGATGTCAAACTGGGCAAATATGCCACTTCAGATCTGGAAAAGGCTCTTCTGACAGCCCTACGGCCGCGCTGATTCTCGGCGTTATTTACTGTAATTCTGGACAATCTCCGGCGATTTCCGGCAAACTTGCAGACATGAAAGCAAAGAAATCCGGCCACAAGACGGTCAAAAATGCCAAACGCAAACAGCTCGTCCTGGTGGTGCATGGCCCCAACCTGAACCTCCTCGGGACGCGCGAGCCGGAAATCTACGGGCAGGAAACGCTGGCGAACATCGATGCGTCCCTCGCCAGCCAGGCCAAGGCAGCATCGGTCGAACTGATCAGTTTCCAGAGCAACCACGAGGGCGACCTGGTCGACCGCATCCAGGCCGCTCGCAGCGAAGGGGTGGCCTTCATCGTCATCAATCCGGGCGGCTACACCCATACCAGCGTTGCCTTGCGCGACGCCCTGGCGGCGGTGGCCATCCCTTTTGTCGAAGTGCATCTTTCCAATATCCACGCGCGCGAACCGTTCCGCCGGCATTCCTATTTCTCGGACATCGCCGCCGGCGTCATCTGCGGCCTGGGTAGCCACGGTTACCGGCTCGCCCTCGATTTCGCTCTCAGCCGCATTCGGTAGTCGTACTGTCCCTTGGCGGGGCTCGCTGGAAAGCCGCCACAGCGTCAATTCACGGAGGAAGAAAAAATGGACCTCAGAAAACTGAAGGCCTTGATCGATCTGGTGGAAAAATCCGGCATCGCCGAACTGGAAATCACCGAAGGGGAAGAAAAGGTCCGCATCGCCAAGCAGGGCATCGCGGCACCGGCCCCCACCTATGTGCATCATGCTGCTCCGCCGCCCCAGACACCCTTGCCCGCCACGCTACCATCCGTCGCAAGCGAACCGTTGGCCGCAGCCGAACCGGAGGGCCACGTCGTCAAGGCGCCGATGGTCGGCACCTTCTACCGTTCCGGCTCGCCGGGCTCCCAGTCCTTCGTCGAGATCGGCCAGGCCGTCAAGGAAGGGGACACCTTGTGCATCATCGAGGCCATGAAGCTCATGAATGAGATCGAGGCAGACGCCGCGGGCGTCATCAAGGCCATCCTCGTCGAGAACGGCCAGCCCGTGGAATACGGCCAGCCCATGTTCATCATCGGATAAATGCAGGTCGGGCTTCTGCTCGACAATAGCCGCCGATGTCGGGCTGAAGCCCGGCCTACAGATCAACCTGCAAACCCAGGCAACCATGTTCGAGAAAATCCTCATTGCCAACCGCGGCGAAATTGCGCTGCGCATCCAGCGCGCCTGCCGCGAAATGGGCATCAAGACGGTAGTCGTGCATTCCGAGGCGGACACCGAGGCGAAATACGTCAAGCTCGCCGACGAATCCGTCTGCATCGGCCCGGCCCCTTCTTCGGCCAGCTACCTCAACATCCCCGCTATCATCTCGGCGGCCGAAGTCACCGATTCCGAGGCCATCCACCCCGGCTACGGCTTCCTCTCGGAGAACGCCGATTTTGCCGAACGGGTGGAAAAATCCGGTTTTGTCTTCATCGGCCCGCGGCCCGAAACCATCCGCCTGATGGGCGACAAGGTTTCCGCCAAGGACGCCATGAAAGCCGCCGGCGTGCCCTGCGTGCCGGGGTCGGAAGGGGCTCTGCCGGAAGACCCGAAGGAGATCATAAAGATCGCCCGCACCATCGGTTACCCGGTGATCATCAAGGCGGCCGGCGGCGGCGGCGGGCGTGGCATGCGCGTCGTGCACACCGAGGCGGCGCTGCTCAACGCCGTCACCATGACGCGTTCGGAAGCCCAGGCTGCCTTTGGCAATCCCATGGTGTACATGGAAAAATTCCTGGAAAATCCGCGCCACATCGAGTTCCAGGTGCTGGCGGATTCCTACAAGAACACGGTCTGGCTGGGCGAGCGCGACTGCTCCATGCAGCGCCGCCACCAGAAGATCATCGAGGAAGCGCCGGCGCCGGAGATCGCCCGCCGCCTCATCACGCGCATCGGCGACCGCTGCGCCGAGGCCTGCCGCAAGATCGGCTACCGCGGCGCCGGCACCTTTGAGTTCCTCTTCGAGGACGGCGAGTTCTATTTCATCGAGATGAACACCCGCCTGCAGGTCGAACATCCCGTGACCGAGTTCATCACCGGCATCGACCTGGTGCAGCAGCAGATCCGCGTCGCCGCGGGGGAAAAGCTCGCCTTCCGCCAGCGCGACATCGGCCTCAAGGGACATGCCATCGAGTGCCGCATCAATGCCGAGGATCCCTTCAAGTTCACGCCCTCGCCGGGCCGCATCACCTCCTACCACCCGCCGGGCGGACCCGGCATCCGCGTCGATTCGCACGCCTATACCGGCTACACCGTGCCGCCGCACTACGACTCGATGATCGGCAAGGTGATCGCCTACGGCGACACCCGCGACCAGGCCATTCGCCGCATGCGCATCGCGCTTTCGGAAATGGTGGTCGAGGGCATCAAGACCAACATCCCGTTGCATCTGGAGTTGATGCACGACCACCGCTTCGTCAAGGGCGGCACCAGCATCCACTACCTCGAGCAAAAGCTGGCCGCAAAGGACGAGGTCATCAAGGGAAAATAAATCCCGATGTGGCTTTCCGTCACGCTGCTGTCGGACGCCCGCCACGCCGAGGCGCTTTCCGATGCCCTGCTGGCGCTGGGGGCCCTCTCGGTTGGGGTCGAGGACGCCGACGCCGGCACCGAACGCGAGACGCCGCAGTTCGACGAGCCGGGCAGCACGCCGGGCCCGCTCTGGGCGCATAGCCGCGTGATCGCC
>Ga0172380_10001379_pt1 | contig 41777 bp, 72 predicted proteins | sample Leawe162metaG_FD_119747 | JGI IMG/M metagenome (GOLD analysis project Ga0172380, IMG submission 119747) | Leachate microbial communities from a municipal landfill in Southern Ontario, Canada - Leachate well 162 metaG | ecosystem: Engineered > Solid waste > Landfill > Unclassified | place...
AATTTGCTTTACGTCCGGCACCCAAAGGTTATGCAGTACCCCACCGCTGCCCTGCTCCATCAGTTGAGAGAGCAACAGTTCATAAAGTTTCTTGAGTTCTGAAACCCGTTCGTAATCAAGCGCCAATCCGCTTTTTAACATTTCCTCTGCGTACTGCTTTTTTTGTTCCTGTATTTGTTGGTCATATTCTTCAGCACGTTTTACCCAATTGAAATCACTTGACCATTGACCTATTGTTCTCAGGGCCTTCACAGGAGCCTTTTCTGTAGCTCGTTCGTCGTATTTACGATGCAGTTCCCTGAGAGAACGCCCAGGTCCCATTCTCAGGTAATCATTGCAAGCTACTACAGCCTTATTGCTTTCGCTGCTTTGCCGTTGTCCGGTTAATGGTTGTAAGACATGCGCCATTATTCTCTTCCTGTCTGATTGGCTCGATTGTTACCTTCAGGGCAATACCGCGCCAGATAGTTGATTTTATCCAATTTGCAATCTCGCTTTCCGGTATGTCCAGCTTTATCCTTGAACCGTTATTGTTTCCATCCATCATAATGGCTGATTGCATGTTGGGGTAATAAGCAGTAAATGTTACCGATTCGTCGTCTGGCATAATCTATCCTATGATTATATTATACCACCGTTGGCAATAGGGCGGCGCATAAATAGAACAATATAGAACATATACTTAAAGTTTCCAATGAGTTTACTAAAACACTTGACATACCTAACGTTTGGATGTATACTATTATTAACAAACACAAACAACCCCGACAGGGGAACTAGAGACAGGAGAAATGAAATGGATAAGAGAATTTTTAAGGCATCAGAAATTGACAACAACAAAACCGGTTGGGTCGCTGATCTCAGCCCTGAAAATATCGTAAATCCTGATTGCTATTGGTTTTTCGAAACCAGGAAGCAGGCAGAAACATTTATCGGCATGGTTAACAGCGGGATGGAAGCACGCGAAGCCCTCTATATCGTAGAGGCCAACAGCGAAGCCGCCGCCATCCTGGGACGTAGTCGCAGCCCTCGCAAAGCCGCAGCGGTACGCGAGAACGGAAAGAAAGGAGGCCGCCCCCGAAAAATTGAAGCGTAGTCTTTCAATGACATAGCCCGTAAATAGGTAACACCCGGCACAGGAGGGAAGCCGGGTGTTACTGTGTGAAAGGAAGAAATGAGTGTGAAACTTGAGCGTACCTATAATCAGTATAACATTAAACCGATAAAATACAACTGTTATTTTATCTCCTGTATTAAACAGGTATCTTCCAGAACAACAGAAACGCGAACCCGAATACGCATAACCATCCGATAAGACCGTAAACGAACATTTCACCGCTGGCCTTGCCTTTGTAGTGGCATTTCTGCCAGCCTGACCACGAAAAAAATTCCGCTCTCCAGAATATGTATTCTGCGCCCATTATTTCACCTCCTGTATCCCGAATAGTTTTCTCAGGTCGTTTTCCATCATGCCGCTTTCAATCATCCCGCCAGTGTAACGAAACACCCGCCATCCGCGCATAGTTGCGGCATTATATTTCTCTGCGTCGCTCTCGAAGTGCGCGCCTCGGTTATGAGCGCCATTGACCCATATACCGCCCTCCACCTCAAGAGCTATTTTACGCTCCACCCAAGCAAAGTCAAATCGCCATCTCCTGATAGAGTCAAAGTGATACTCTTGTATCGGCTGCTCAATCTGCATATCGGAAATAATGGCCTGCGCCAACATTTCGAGATGGCTTTTTTTACTCATCTCCCGCCCCCGAATACCGGAAACACGACCGCAAGGAACGCGGCGGCCATTATCAAAAGAATTACTGCTTCAAGTGCGCTCATGTTCTTCCTCTCCTTTTTTTCTGCGGTCCTCCCGCCGTCAAACTAATTCAGGCGGTTATATCTCGCCATGCGGTACGCCTCGAACGTACATCCTACCTCAGTGAAGCTGCTCTACCAATTGAGCTACACATGACTTCTGGTATCTGCCAGCCTTCAAGCCTTGTTGTGTTACGGTTGGCTTTCGCCGTTTGCCATTCTTCGCTCAGCGCGTGCGCCGTCTCTTTTGTCCCCGCGCGCGGGTGGCAGTACGGATACCAATCGCCGGTCTCTCCCGGCTGTCAAGTCTGTGTATTGCAGTTCGCCGACTTTCGCCTAAAAATTAATGTTCCCCGGCCAGCATCGAATCTGGTGTCGGTGGATGAACCCAAGCGACTCCGCGCCCGTTCGCGTCTGGGGAATTTGTTAGCGGCCAGGATTCGAACCTGGTTACTCAGATACAGAATTTAGTATTGACTGCCTCGGCCTAGAGGTTCTGCTTTCAGTCCTTAACGGTAAAGGGAACGGCTCGCCCGCCTGAGTTATACCGTCATTAGCGTGTCCCACCACGCCGCCGCTATTTGTTAATGTACCAGAAATATAAACAAATGACCAAACAATACCAATAAAATTGACCCACAAAAAATTATAAATCCAGTAAACACAAATGCCATATGTTTTGCATTTCTGTTAATCTTTTCTGCGTTCTGATAGAATTTCTCGTAATCAATCATTCTCTGCCTGCCCACTGCCAACGGCGCTAAAATCAATCGGTTGACGTGCGTTTTTATACTTCTCCATAGCTAACCGCACAAGACGCGGAACAGCGGCAGAAAAATCGAAGTCTGTTAATTCGTCTGGAATTTCTACGGTTGCTTCTGACGCAGAGATATATCCGCATTCGTCACCGCTTACGTACACTCTCAAATTTACTCTTATCATTTCTGGAACTCCTTGTCGTCATCCATGCCGCTAAAATCAATTGGCCGGAACAGTTCCCCAGGCTGCACCTTGAGCGCAAAGGCCAGAGAATATAATGTTTCGAGCCCGATACGCTTCCATTTACCACTAATGAGGCTGCCGATTGTGTGATATTCCAGTCCGCTCAGTTTCGCAAACTCGCAAACTCCCAGCCCGCGCTCTGCAAGCAGTTCATCAAGGCGCAGGACTAATTTCCCTTTGGGGTTTTTCAATGTCGTCATAATTTATCGCTCCAATCTAATAATATTCTACCACGAGTTTTGGAATAATGCAATACTGAGTATTGACAAATACAGTAGTAATGTGTATAATGTAAGTGTCGATAAAAACTATTTTGTTCACGAAAGGAAAATGAAATGAGAGATACAGACATTGTAAAAGCAGAGCCGAAATGGCAGGAGAAACAGCTTACCCAGGAATGGGAAGCGATTCGTTCAGACAAGCAAGCGGTTGTCGAGCGCATCAAAACTATGATTGTAGGCACGCGTAAGCTGGCGGATTCAGAGGTTTTTTCTCTGGCGGTATACGCTATCACAAACAACCTCAATCCGTTCGCCGGTGAGTGCTATTTCATCGATGGCGTTGGCGTAGTTCCTGGTGTGGCTGGCCTGCGCCGCAAGGCGCACGAACAGCTTGCGTTTGAAGCAAAACAGGCTCATGTTGAAGGAGCGCAGTTCTCCATCGAATATAGCATAGCGACCCATGAGGAAGCATTTTTCAGCGATGGAGATGTGGCGTGGAAAGCGGTTTTGACCGATACGGTTTCTCAAACAAAGTGGCTGAAAGACCTCCTGGACACAACAAAAATGCTTAAGAGCCTGTTTCAAGAAGTGAATTTTTCCGAATTAATGGCGAAGGCAGAAGAAATCATTGGTAAAAAGCCGACATGGTGGGCAGTTGGCGTAGTTTCTAAGGGCGAGTCGTTTTCTGGATTTGAATACGAAAATAATAAGCCGACTGGGAACCGCAAACCGGAAATGTGGGACAGGAACGAACGCGCCAAGAAACGCGCTGCAAAGAACGCAATCCGGCAGCGTTTCGATATTATCATCCCGGATTATCTTCTGGATGGCGCTTCTGGCGGCTATGATGTGGACGAACCGATTATCAGCATCAGCATTCCAGAAGAAAAACCGGAGCCTGTCATCGAAAAAAAACCTGAACCAGTTGATGAAGCAAAACTGCTGAAAGATATGGGCTTTCAGGTTGACGAACCAGCAGCAGGAGCGCAACAGTAAAAAGTCTGTTACATAACAGACTCCCGAATCAGGCGGGTGAAATTCCCGCCATGAAAGGAAATTGAAATGAGAGCGTATACATCAGAAGAAATTGCAGAAATCGTTGCGAAACACGGCAAGTGGTTGCTCGATGAAGAAGGCGGGGAGTTCGCAGACCTGCACGGGGCAGACCTGAGCGGGGCAGACCTGGATTATTCCTGCTGGCCTTTGTGGTGCGGCAGCAAAGATGTTATTGTCGATGTCCGAATCGCCGCGCAAAAGGCCGCACACGGAGCGGTAGTTAACGTTGACATGGAAGGCGCGGACGAAGAAACCGCCGCGAAGGTCAAAGCATGGCAGGATGCTTGCCGGGAATTAGGAGTGCTCAGCCATCGGGCGAAAGATTTGGGGCTGATATGAGCATGTATTTTGAAGGCTACAACGATGCACTAAAAAGCGCCTTGCGCATGAATGAGCAGGAGCTTTATGAGCTTATCGATTCGCTGTTCGGACGCGAAAACCTGACTGAAAGCCCGGACATCCACGAATTGCGCTCTGAGGCGATACGTCAGATTCGGGAAGATTTTACCAATAAAAACAGCCGTGAATATGCGGATGTCAAATTTTACACAAAATTACACAGCGCCATGAAAGGAACGAAATGAACGAACAAACCATTATTCAGAATGAGACAATCAAACCGTGCCCGTTTGGGGCAGACCATCCGCTGCATTACAACCCACTGATGGGAACCGTAACCTGTGGGCATTGCTTCATCACGCTGATTCTGTCGGCATGGCAGGAGCGGTCAGGAGAGGAGGACAAACCGAATGAGTAAAATCAAATACTCGTTTAGCGCCCTGGTGCGAACCGAGCGCAAGCGCTTGAAGTTGTCCCAAGATGAAATGGGGGAGCAGGCGGGAATATCCCGTAACTTCGTTTCCATGATTGAACGAAAAACAGCCAACCCGACAATCAAAACCATTCAGGCGCTATTGGCAGAAACCGGCTATGAACTGGTATTCGTACCTGTGAATATCGTCTCAGAATTTGAGGAATGGATGAATGCGAAGGAGGAGCAGAAATGAAAGAGCGCCCCATTAACTTTACCGCCGCAGAAGTGCGCGCAACCCTGGACGGCAGAAAGACGCAGTTCAGGCGGCCTATCAACTGGAGATTGCCGAACACCTGGCGACCAACATGATTAACCCGCCCGCTCCAACTCCCGGCGGTATCTCCTGTGACGATAACCCGGCATTCAGGTTTTGAGATGGCCGAAACTGACGCAGCAACCATTCACCAATTCGTACCGCCTGAGTTGCCCAGATGCAAGCATGATATCCAGATTGTCATCGAGCCGGAGCGCTGGCGCTATGGTCACAGCAGCAAGTGGTATGACGGGCGGCTGATGGGAGGATTAGGAACCTATTGTCTGTTATGTAACAGACTTTTGGCAGAACCGAAACTGGATGAACCAAAATGACAAAAATGATGTATAATGGAATTACGAGTGTGAGAGACTTGTTGACATAATGAAATCGCCCGCTGGTCGTAGCTCTCACCTACTACCAGCGGGTTTTCTGCATTGCGAGGTAATTATGAACGGTTATAAAAATGACCTGCCAGCAGTAGAGCAAACCGGAATGATGAACTTTTCCGGCAACGTCATCCCGATGCAATGGTATAAAACCATCATCTACGAAAACGGGAAACCAGACCTGAACGCTATCATTATCCTTTCCGACATTGTGTACTGGTATCGTCCAGTTGAGGTAAGAGATGAACATACCGGCGCAGCAATTGAGATGCGCAAGAAGTTCAAGGCTGATAAGCTCCAACGCAACTATAGCGCATTTTCTGAGTTGTACGGATTGACCAAAAATCAGGTACGCGCAGGGATTAAGAAACTATGTGACCTGAAAGTGATTGAAATTGAGTTCAGAACTATCCACAGCGGAGATGTGGTTTGCAACAATGTTTTGTTCATCAATTTGATGCCTGCCCAATTAAAATCAGTGACCTATCCAATTATAAATGATACCCTCCCAAATTTAAATCAGATAGGTGTCCAATTTAAATCAGATACAAATACAGAGAATACTTCTGAGGTTTCCTCAGAGATTACGGGAGAAGAGTCATCCTCCACCCCCGACCCATTCGATACCATCCGATTGCAATTACAGCAGACAACAGGATTGTTACCATCAGGGGAAAACTCTATAAAAATGATTAACGAATTCGTTGAGTTGAATATCACAATTGACGACATTAAAGAGGGTTTAAAATGGCATATTGCAAACAAAGGCCCAGCCAGATATTTAACCTCCCTATCCGGCGCGATAAAAACAGCGAATAGCATCCGCGTGCAAAGCGCCGCGAAAGTGCGCCCGCCCGAACCACCCGCGCCGATTGATACGCCGTTCACGCGTGAGATGGACAGGCTAGGGATGTTATGACAGAAATATTTACGGAATATCAGGTAGCTGAACAGTTATTACCTCCCCATAGCGTCGATGCAGAAAAAGCGGTGATTGGTTCTGCCTTGATTGACGGCGATATTTTCCACGAATGCCGCGTAGAATTGCCGAACGGCGCAGAGGAATTTTATATTCGCAGAAATGGGTTTATATGGTCGGCATTTGAGAAATTGATTTTCAGCGGTCAACAGATTGATTACGTCCTGCTTTCCGAACAATTAAAGGCAGACGGCACATTCGACGAAATAGGTGGCAGTGAGTATATCATCTCGTTGATTAACTCAACCCCCACCAGTACGCACGCAAAATACTATTCTCAGATTGTCCACCAGAACTATATTCGTAGAAAGGTTATTGCTGCTGGGAGCGACATTGTTGTAATTGCCAATAACCCGGAGATTACCACAGAGCAAGTTACAGAGCAAGCGACACATAGATTATCCGAGGCCGCAAAACTCGCAGAGCCAAAATATGCAATAACGCTGGCCGATTCGGTACGCATTGTCGATGAACAGATAGAGGAGTTATCAAAGCAAAAAATATTCCCTGGCATTCCAACGCCCTGGGCAGACTATAACCGGTTGTTGGGTGGAGGTATTCAAAAATCAGATATTCACCTGATTGCCGCGCCGACCGGAAAAGGAAAAACAACCTCATTAATCCAACTTGCGCTTCATGCAGCTAAATATAATGTCGGCGCAGATTTTTACAGAAACAATGTTGTTATTTTCTCGCTCGAAATGCCGCATGACCAATTGACAAAACGCATGATTGCGCAAATTGCCGGAATTGATTATCAATTGCTGATGACGGGTAAAATTCCTGATGAAAAGTATGATAGTTATATTCATGCAATCGCAGAACTTGAAAGCCTGGGAATTACCATTGATGGCAAGCCCGGCGCTTCACCCGCCTATATCCGCTCCCGGTGCGAAATACTATCCGGGTCAAAGAAACTGGACATGATATGCGTTGATAGTCTGAATCGGATGCGGTCGGGCTTAAAATTTGGAGGGTTGCATCAGGAAGTTAATTACAACGCAGAGGAACTTAAGAATATTGCGCTTGAGTTCAACATCCCGATTTGGTGCGCCCACCAGATGAACAGAAATTCAGAGCAACGCGGCAATAAAACGCTTGGAGCAGAGGAAAACAGAAAGCCGCAATTATCCGACCTGAGAGAAGGCGGGGAGCAGCCCGTTGACGGTGTAATGTTTATTTACCACGAAACGAACGGGGGCAGGATTGTTTCATCCTCTTTTATTCAATCGAAACACAGGAACGGGCCGACCGGTGAAGTGCCGATTTTATGGCTATCTAATCAAACGAAATTTGTAGATGTAAGACGAAAGGACTAAATGAAATGAGCTTAGATACAAAAGAAAAACAGGAATGGCTGGACGGGTTGAAGGTTGGCGATATTGTTGCCGTGAAAAGATATTCACCCACAGGAAATCATGAGTATTCGTTTCGCCGCATCGAAAAAATCACACCAACGCGGAGAATGACTGTTGGCGGTGTGGTATATAAAAACGGCGAGGAAATGGGTTGTAATGGCTGGAGCGTTCCGCGCGACATTATTCCAGCTACAGAGGAAATCGCAAGCGAAATTACAAGGAAAACAATCCTGAGAGAAATTTCAAAATTTGATTTTTCGAGCCTGGATAACGATAAATTACTCTCGTTGTATGATGTCATGAAAGGGCTAAGAAATGAACCTACAACTTGAATTTATCCAACGACGCGGCCAGCCTGGTTATGGCGAATGTTCGGCCTGCGGTCATCAGTTTACCGAACAAGAATACCTGGACAGGCACACCGATGATGAAAATGATTATTGCCCGGAGTGTTGCCCTGGATGCTACCCGGAATGTAACGGAAACGAAAGAGAGGAATTGAAATGAACGACTGTCAAAACTGTAAATACAGATTTGCGCATATTGTTGACCATGAAAGAATCAAAGAACTTGAAAAGCAGATTTCCGCGCTGAAAACGGCGCTTGAGTTCTATGCCAAACCAGCTACCCATAAACACGTGATTACTGAGGGCGCAGGAATTGAAATCCCGATTATCAACGACAACGGCGAGATTGCCCGCGCCGCGCTGGATGGCTGGTCATCGGGTGAAATCAGAGAATTGGAGGATAGTGAGAAATGAAAGATAAAATTGTGAACACGTTTTTTGTAATCTTGACCCTGTTACTGTACGTTCCGGCGAAAATCATTGAATCGTTGCGCTGGGTTGGATATGTCGAACTGGACGCGGACGGCAGCCAGAAGGACGGCGAACAATGAGCGACATCGAGCAAATGATTGATGAAATTATCTGCGAGGCAAGAGAATGTGAAGCGTCTGGAGAATGGGGTGGCTTATCGCATGATAAATTGCTAGTAGAAGCAAAAAAGAAATTGATTGATTATTGTATGGAGCAGAAAAAGCGCATTGCAGAACTGGAAATCATCGAGCAGAAAGCAATTGAACAATCCGAGTATATCCAGAGCGAAGGACTATCGCCGCTTGAAGCGAAGGGATTACGCGGAACAATTTCAACACTCACAAAAAAGATTGCAGAATTGGAACGCCAGTTATCAGTAGCAGTTAAAATCAGCGCTGGCGATAAGGTCGAGTTTGATTATGCGGTGCTGGACAGAATCGCAGAACTGGAAACTGAAAACAAAAAACTGTGGACGGATGCTGAGCGTTCGCATATTGAATGCGAGACGTTGACAGCAAACAATGTAAGACTGCGGGAAGAAAACGATGAACTGGAAAAATCAATCTCAATCCTGACATTTGGATTTGAGGAATGCGCTTTTTGCGGCGGAATGATTGGAAAGAACGGCGCCGCATTTGTAAACGGAACTGTGCTTCACAAAGACTGCAAGCCTTTCTGGGATGCGCAAAACAAAGAGAAGGTAAACAATGACCGATAAACTCATGACCCCCGCAGAATGGGCGGCGCTGTCAGCAGAAAGCAGACACAATTTGAACGTGATGTGCCTGGAATATGAGAAACTGAAAGCCGCTAACCGCTGGATTCCAGTGTTGGAGAGTCTTCCAGCAGGCAGGTATCTAGTATCTGAACAAGTAGAGGTACTCATTGATGGGAAAATTCCATCAAGGCATTTTTATTACGTACCGAGCGAGTGGGAGGCGCAGGATTGGGTTTATATGCCGGGATGGTATGCCCCTGGCACTGGAACGCCAACTGATAGAATTATTACTCACTGGCGACCGTTGCCAGAGCCGCCGGAGGTGGCAAAATGAGCCTGTGCAAAGAGTGCGGTTCTATCGTGCGCAACCCCTATCATGGTCTATGCAATCTCTGCCTTGCGGTTGAGGAACAGCAGCGCACACAGCGCACAACCCGCCGCGAGTTTGCGCCGTTCGTTGTCATCCACGACCCGATACCGCTAGAGGATGGCGGAATGAGGCCGGGAGTGGCAAGGTTTGCAAAAGAGGATATTATCGCAAGCGCCCCGAATGGCGGGATGGTCGTAGGCACGCAGTTTGTCAACGAGCGCGACGGGAAACGTTATCAGATTTCGGTCGTCAAGCAAGCGCCGCGATTGGTGGAGATGACAATATGATTGATAACGAAAACAATAGAACAGCAGAAACAGAGTCTTATCCAGAGGATTCAGCAATGTATCAACTCATGATTTTGGATGTTGCCATAAGGGCGCTTATCTCCTGCGTGCTGGACGAACTGAAATCGTTGTTTATGTGGGTGATTGTAAAATGACATATCCACCACTCAACACCCCGATAATGTTTCTGGCCGGGGAATTTGGTTGTTCCTATTCCTGGTATCCTGGTTTCTGCTGGAAAAGCTCATTACCCGGACAGGAGGTACAATTTTTCGTTTACGCATGGCATTTTGGAAACCCAAAACATTACCCGCCATTTCATGCACCGCCTTATCGCGGACAATGGCGCGAAATAACAGACCAGAAAATGCTTGATTTTATCGGATGGAAAGCAGAGGAAGAACCATCACAAATGCAGTTTGAGTTCCTGCATTAGTCAACCGCAAAAAATAAACTTTTCGACTAACAAAATAATCAAACGTGCGTAACATGAACATATATTCTAATTACGCACTAAAACCAAAAACGGCGCGCTTAGGCGCTGTGTGAGACAGAAAGGAAAAAGCAATTATGACTAGAACATTTGGAGTGTTGGTAGACCCTGAGTGCGAGCAATTCAATTTTTTGCCCGCGTGGAAATCTGGAGCGTCGTTCGTGATGGCCTACATGAACAGCGGATACCGCAAACCATTCAAAAGCTGGACGCAGAAAAATACCGTTTTGAAACAGCCTTTTGAATACGGTTTTCCTGTGGTCGGCATTTACAACCTGGATGTGAACGCTTATCACCAGAATATCCCCGACTTAGGCTATTACCCACTGGAAGATAACGTCCTACCCGAGCATGATAACGTATGGTTGGATATTGAAAGCCTGATTAAAAGCAAGTACATGCAGGTTATTGTTTTGCGTTTCTTCAATTTTTTGAACAACGACAAAAAGGACATTGCCGGGCCGCATGTATTCGGTATCATTCAGAGCGCCATTGAGCGGGTGCGGTCGTTAGCGCCGAAAGTAAATAACCGCATCCAGTATGTCATCCCAATGATTGACGAACATATCATCCGGGATAAATATCCTGACTTGGGTTCGGTGATGGGATGGGAACCCTATTGCTGCTCGGATTATCTCACCATGAAATCGGTCGTGCGGCTGAACGATTGGTCAAAGGTATCGAACTATTACCCGGAAGGCAAACTGTTGGGCTATGATGGCAAAGAGCATGACAACCCGCCAATTTCATTCTGCAAAAACTGGATGTTCTGGATTTGGGCAGAATTCAACAGTACCCAGCGTTCAGGTTTTATTTCCTCTGATTACAAACGCGCTTCCGGTGATGGGGTCGTGGGCGCAGCGTTTTACAACGGAACGCCGGAAAAGCTGTTTTACATGTTGGAGGTCACGCCAAAACTGGACGCAGAACCCGAACCCGAAACCCCGCCGGTCACTGTCTGCAACGAGTTGATAGAGGCGATTGCCGCAGAGGTTTTGACGATCAAGAAATCTGTTCATAACATTGAAAATCTGATGAAAGGTGTGAAATGACCAGTGATGAAATTTTAGTAATGTACGAGTGTTCCGCTTGCGGAGAAGAACATTATTTCAGCGCTGATTCGCTGCCTGGTGGAGATGAATTTTGCGAATTTTGCGATTGTTGCGGTGGGAAGTTAGCGAAAGAAGGTGATGAATGACTAGAGATGAAATTCTAAAACTGGAAGCCGGGCGCGAAATTGATGTGCTCATAGCAGAGCATGTTTTTGGAGATGCGGAGCCAGAAAACAAATATAGGCAGCAAACGAAAATATTCCAAACAACGCTTGTAAAAATAACAGAAAGTACGTATGGGGGAACGTGGGCATACAATTTTGCTAAATGGATTTGGGAGCCGTATCCATTTAGCTCAGACGATGCGATAACCTGGAAGATTGTTCGCCGCCTTGATGAACTTGGTTTGTCTTTCAACATCGTGAAGCACGCCGGAGAAAAACGTTATATTGCTGAGTTCTGGAAACTGCGACCTGAAACAACAGCGGATTTGATTTATGAAAATATCGCAGAAGCCGAAACCCCCGCTCTGGCAATCTGCCGGGCGGCGCTGTTGGCAGTAATGGGGGTGAAGGAATGATTGGTCAAATTATGACGATTGTAATATTCTCTTCCGTTATGATGGTAATCAGAGAGATGATTATATACAATAAATTGGCAGACTATGACATAATGCATCAACTCAACGAATGGGCGTTAAAATACTACGGAAGCGATATAAGGAAGGTTTCTGTTGATTTATCTGATTTCAACAGAGCCAATGTGCTGGATGCCTGGAAAGAATATTATGGAGGTAAATAATGAGCGACATTATTTGTGTTCTGTCTGGAAGATTTACTGAGCCTACCGCCGGTAACGAATGCTATGAGGTAATATGGTCTAATGGTCATTCGTGCCATAAATGCCCGAATATAAAATGCTATAGAAACGGATGGGGCAAAAAACTGGTTGACGCGGATAACAAAAAACTTCAAAAGGATGTGGCAAAACAATGAATAAAGATATGCAAGAAGACGCAGCAAAATATTGGGTAGGAAGGCTAAATGACGCCATTGACGCGTTGAAACAGATATCAGAATACAATGTAAATACCATGAAAGAAACAGAAGAAATGCGCCAGATTGCAAAAAACTTTTTAGATACGAACGGATATTCAAAACCGTCGGAGGTAAGAAATGACTAAAAATGCTTATGGCGTAGATATCAGCAAGTGGAATAACAAACCCGACACCCCACAGATGGTTGACTTCGATAAAATGAAAGCGCGCGGGGTAGAGTTTATTTTTATGCGTGCAACATACGGCACGGGAAAAGACCGCGACTTTTTGCGCAACTGGAAAGTAGCAAAAGAGGCCGGTTTGTTGCGCGGCGCATACCATTACCACCTGTTCGAGTATGACCCGCTCCCGCAAATGAACGCATTTTTGGAATCGTTTGATGGCGATTATGGCGAATTGCCGCCAGTGTTCGATGTGGAGCGCGAGGGTATCGAGAGCAAAGACCGCAAAACCGTACTCTCAGTTATTTGGGCGTGCATGGACATTATCAAGCAACGCACGAACCAGAAACCAATTTTTTATTCCAACGTGGACGTAATTAAGAACTTCTTAACCAGTCCGGTCAGTGGGATACCTGCCTGGTTGCTGGATTATGATTTGTGGATTGCCAATTATGGAGTTAAAAAACCGAATACAGGACTGTGGTCTACCTGGAAATTCTGGCAGTTTACCGACCGGGAAGATGGCATTGCTCATGGCGCTGAGAGTAAGCAGATTGACGCGAACCTGTACAACGGTAGCCTGACAGACCTGAAAATGTATTATGGCCTGATGAAGAAGTCACCCATGTACCTGTTGCGCGAAACCTACCATCGCATTTGGGAGCGCCGCGAGATTCGAGGTTACAAATGAACGAACCTATCGAAAAAATCGAACAGTTGAAACCGTGCCCGTTTTGTGGAAGAAAAGCATATCATGAAGATGATGTTGTTTGCTGTTCTGGCGGAGAAGATTGTGTCACTGGTAGCATTGGGAAAAAATCTGTAAAAGAGTGGAACCACCGCCCAATCGAGGATGCGCTAAAAGCCAGAATAGCGGAATTAGAATCCGCCAACCTATGGACTCCTGTGTCAGAAAAAATACCAGAAGATTTTCAAGATGTTGAAATAAAAGTGCGCGCATGGGCAGAAGATGGTATTTTAAAAACTATCGGAAATGCGCAGTATGGACATGATACCTTCTTCGTCATAATAAAAGGCGCTGTTGAGTGGAGGCCATTGCCAGAAATAGAGGTGAAAAATGATTGACGAAATCGATACAAAAATCATTCAGTTCATCAGCGATTACACCGCAGAACACAGGCGCCCACCGGATGGCACGCAGATTGCCGCGCACGTGGGACGCAGCCGATCAGTGATTCACAAGCGGTTGCATGACCTGAAAGATTCCGGACTAATCAATTTTGTGCCACATTCGCAGAATACATATACGGTGAGGACGAAATGAAATTGAAAATATCTGATGAATCTATCATCGAGGTAATAGCCTGCGTTGAAAACATGCGCGAGTCTATGTGGCGGCTGGGCGACGTACTGGTTATTCTGGTTGACCAACACGAAGCAATAGGATATGAGCGCCACGATGTACTAAGAGCCGTTGCAGGCGAAACCGGATGCACGTATACGTTTCTGGATGACCATGAGCGCACATCCCGCAAGTGGCCGAAAGACCTTCGCTCCCTTGCTCAAGACTGGTCAATTTATCGCAACAGCAGCCCGAAGGATATAAAACTGGTTGAGCGAGCGGTAGATGAAAACTGGAACGTGACCCGATTCCTGGAAGAAAAAAGCCCGGAAAACTCAACTCCGTTTCGGATGACCGCAAAAATAATCTCCATCATCAGCAGGATTGACCAGAAATCCGATACCATGCCGCAGGAAGCTAGGGAGATTATTTCGGACGTGTTCAGACAGATGAAGCGGCTGGGGGAGATTTTAGAGGGAGCGCCAAGTAAACCGGAGCGTGCGCGCTGTGATTATTGCGGGCATTGGAAAACTACCGATAAATGCCCGGCTTGCAACGAAGGGGTGTTTGAACTCGCATTATAGAACACGGTAGAACATAATCTTAAAGTTTCCAGAAACAATACTATACCCCCTTGACATTGGTATAGTATTGTGCTATTATTATATCAGAGACAATAACCAACCAGAAACATAGGAGGATGAAATGAAAAGCATTGCTGTGTATGCATACATAAAACAGGGAGCAGACGGATTTACTGTATACGGACAACTTGAAGAGCTTAGGGAACGGATTCCAGAAGCAAAAAAACTCGGTGTATCATTCGACGTTATTGGCGATACAGAAGAGCTTATCATTGTTGGAATAACATTTGATGAAAAAGATTGTTTGCAAAATGATTTTGTTAAAGAAATTATTGATGAGAAAATAATTTATGGAGTGCTTTCGATAAATTATTATCCTGATACTTTTATTTTTGATTTTTATAAAGGCGCTCCGATAACATCAATCGAAATTGTCATGAACGGCGAAAGAATGCCTGAGTATATTCATGCGGCTTGGATTGTAAAAGTCAACGGAGAGTTTTGTGATGCAAGCAATGTGTCTCTTTGGGAAGCCGTTGAATTTGTAAAAACAAATGTATGCGATATATATAAAAACCATTGGACAAAATCTATGAGAAGGCAATGAAAATTGTAAATTGCACGCCCCACACACCAAACATCATCGCCATCTCTGGCGAAGTCGTGACCGTACAGCCATCTGGAACGGTGGCGCGGGTAAAATCATCCCGCGTTGAAATCTACCAGATTGACGGTATTGTAATCGAAATGGTTGCATACGGGGAAGTTGAAAATCTCCCTGAACCAGCAGACGACACTGTATATATTGTATCGATGTTGGTTGCGCAGAGGGCAAAGCGTGAAGATATTTTCTCGCCTGGCGAGTTGGTGCGTGATGAAAGCGGCCAGCCTATTGGATGCAAAGGACTGGCGGCGAACTAATCACAAGACCTGGGCAAGTCTCAAAACTGCCCACAGGAGGATTGAAATGAAAGATAAATGTTCAGCACTTCAAAATGCAAATTTTCGCCAAGAGGAAGCACGCCTGTGGACTGAAAGCGGCTTTAATGCTGAACATGTTTCTGAATGGAAAAGTGCCGGTTTCAACTGGTGGCGCACAGCTTCAACATGGCGAGATGCCGGTTTTACTGCCGAAGAAGCCGCTGCATGGAAGGCTGTCGCAGGAGAAAAACACGATAACGTTATAACGCCTTCCGAGGCTGCGGGCGCAAAAAAAGCAGGCGAAACGCCAGTTACTTACAAGCGGAATAGATACCGCACTTATCCGCATCCCATGAAGACAAGATAAACGGAGGACTGAAATGAAAAAGAGCGAAATAGTTTATTACAATAGTTGGGGCAACAGAATAGTTTTATATTCTGGAACGTTCGAGCAATGCAGAATGATGTTCGAAAAGAACGTTGAAAAATACGAGGACTTAGATGCTCATATTGAGCAATAATAACAGGAGGATGAAATGAGCGAATTTATCACTACCAGCGACCCTATCTACACATGGGCAGACCTGACGCCCGAACCAGTCAGCGAAAATGTCTATCTTGCGCGGCGCTATCACTTTGCCCATGTTTCAGCAGTATCCGAAGCATGGCGCATTTTTTCGGAAGCCGCCGACTGGATGCCAGCAGAGGGCATGTACCGGGAGCTTGACGACCTGTACAATCAGGCTATGCAGGCAGAGGAGCAGCTTCTTGAAGCCATCGGACTTGCTGAGTCAGTCATTCTTGGCGACCGTGAATGCCTGCCCGATATGAGCGCCTGCTCGTTTTGTCGGGCGCTGGATGTGATGAAGAAATACCTGGAGGAACAGAAATGAACGGCTGTAGATTTTGCGAACTTGAGATTGGAAAAACATATAACTGTACCGGAGAACACAATTTTCCATGCTGTTCTTCTAAGGATGACGGAAGTACAAGGCGGGCAAAATACGTAAAGTACGACGGCGCTCATCATTATTTTGAGTCATTGAAAGAGCAGCATTGCCCGGTTTGCGGAAAAGGATATATCTCTTTCGCTCTCCCGTGCATGGATTATAGCGACGGGTTATTTATCGGAATTACCGTTGAGATTCCGGTGATGATTGAGAGCGAGAAATGAAGAACTTCATCGACGTTCAGGAAACCGGCGGCGCAATCAAGCGCCACTTTCAACCAGTCCCGCAGGTCAACATTTTCACGTTTCAGGCGATGGCAGAAGACGCCAAGATACAGCAAACCGGCGGCCTGCGGGTTGGCTTGAGCCTGGAAGATGTCGAACGGATGCAGAGAGTCCGTAAACCGTTTACGCAGATTGCGAATTGAGGATGAAATGACAGATATTTTAGTTCTTGATGGACAGGTCACAATATCTCAACACATGGCGCTTAACAAGGCGCTTTCGAAATACACGGATGAAGGCGACAGTTCGCGCGCCCGAACATTCCATACACACAATGGCGTTCTGCATTGCCGAATGTGGATGTATTCTGGAAAAGCGCTTGAGTTTGTTTTCTCAGGCGACAAATGGGAGCAAATCAAATTCGAATTATAGCAGTCCCGCCGTGTTCCCCGTTGGTTGGCGGTGAACCGGCGCAAACTGAAAGACCCCCTGAAAACGGGGGTCTTTTGTTATCTTCTGAATATATTTTTTGTGTACTCGTAATTTTCCATCCGAACGTCATTGAGAATTTGCTGTATCAGCCTTAGATTGTCAATTGCCTTTGCAATCTTCCTCGCCGCTTCAAGCGGTGGTGTTCCGGCGCTGTTTGCCAGAAATAAATCACAGATTATATTGTTTATCTCGCAAATAATATCTATTCTCGCATCATCCGCGTATGTCGGCCAGCGCTTCCGGCGCTTTTCCGGCCTCATTTCACCGGTTCGGCAATCTTGCGGCGCTTAGCGTCCACGATTGCAATGACAGTATAAATTCCCTGCGGAATTCCGGCTGCTATAAAAATCAGCGCCAGCCTGATAACGCTTATCCAACCATTTACAAAGCCAGAAAGCGCCACTGGTACAGCCACGCCAACGACCACCCAAATAACGCTGCTCCCCGGGTCGTCTGGAAGAAATTCGTATTTTCGTAACAGCCATAGCATAGCCGCAAATGCAACCCCAAACAGCGCCACAATTACGAGTATAAGCCAAAACTCAACCGTAAAACTCGCTTCAATCTCATTCATTTCGTTTTTCCTTTCATGGTACATCTTAGGTACATTATCGTGATTAGTTACATCGATAATGTTATTATGTAACTATATTATACCATAGGAGGTTTGCGAATGGAAGCGGTTGTAGTTATCATTTTGCTTATCTGCGTGATTTACATAGTCGTTAAGTTATTGTCTTAAATAAAAAAGAGCCATATTTCAGGCTCTTAATTGTTGGGGGATTTTTGCGTTTATGGAGTCCCGAAAAACACCATTTTGATAACCAGCGCGGCGGTGCTTACGATGACCGCAGCAACCGCTCCCCAAATTGCGTCCGTTTGCCGGTCGGTGATTTTCGCTTGTCTGTCCATTTTTTCGGTAAGGGTCACGACGATGAAATCCAATTTCTGAGTAAGCGCTTCTACTCTTCCATTTGTTGTATTGACAGCCGTTATTAAACCGCCGCTTTTATCGTTTCCGAAAACGGTGTCTGATATTCGGTCAATGTCCTTTTTGTTTTCGATATGACCAACTTCAAGCGCTGTTACACGCCCTTCAACGACTGCAATGTCACGATATGCAACGGCTGCCATGACGCCCCCTTATTTCGAAAATGATTTACCGATGACCGGAACGCCCTTGAGTAGATTATGAGCCAACTTTGACAGCCCCATCTCGCCAAGATATGCCGCAACGACCGCAAGTAATACCGCAATCTGCGCGGCTTGCGAATCCAGCGCTGAAATATCCACCTCGGGCATAAACACCCGAAGTGAAATCAGCGCGGCAAGACCAGCCAGGTTCAGCCCGGCAACCCAATTTTGCGCGGTTCCATCTTTAACCAAACCAAACTGTTTACCAGCATTTACCAATACTGCAACCAGCGCGGCAAAGCCTGCCAGCGCTCCGAACTGTGAAATCATACTTTGAAAATCCATCTTATTTACCTCTTTCTTTGATTAATTATAGTCTGTTTTATAACAGACTTTCAATTACAACGGCGGCAGCCCAAGCGCATCCCGAATTGTGGCGCTTGCTTCCCATGCCGTTACTAGCGTTCCGATGCTCTGAATCATCTGTGACGGCGCTACAGTTCCATCAAAAGCCGGGTCTTCAATAATCATCAGATAATCAAACGCATCGCTGAAATCCTGGTCGCTGGCAAAGCGCGCTTGAAGCACCTGCACCGCTTTGCATTGTGCGTAAACCTCTCGGCATTTCGCCAGAACCTGAGAAGCATCAACGTACAATTCAACCCTCGCATCTACCTGTGTCATTGGCATATCGTTTTTCCTCCATAATATTATAGTCCCGGCATAATTTTATCGCGCAGAGCGACAAGCAGCCTGAGTTTAGATTTTTCCGTTTTCACGGCTCGATAGTTCATTTGAATAATTGAGAGTATAACTGGTTTTAGAGCCGCAACTGTTGTAGCCGCGTCCAGTTCGGTTGTGAGCGCCGATTCAGATTTATCCCCGATGATTTGTTTTTCGCTCCACACCACCGCTTGATTGGGGGTGAGTTTATAAATTTCTGTGGCTTGTTTGGCGCTTTCGACCGCATAATCTGGGTATGGGGTCGGGTCGTGCGCTGCAATAACTGCCGCTGCTGTAGTCTGCTCTGGCGAAGTCAACGCCCGACTATAAGTCGGCCCAAGCTCGCTGTGAACCTCTGTGACCGGCAATCCTGCCGTTACAAGTTCGTCAAATAATTTAATTGGGTTGTAACTCATAAATTCACCTCTGCCATTATATAGGTTGCTGGCGTGTCCGCGTCCGCTCCCAAGCGCGCGAAGTCGGCATAAACAGTAGCATTTGACACAGACCTGACTCCCATTAATTCCGCGTAATGATAACCCGGCGCAATAACCTCTTCGCACTCACCAGAAATTGAAATTGACGCTTCTGCAATTGAGTTTTGTGCGGCACATTTTATATTCGTCAGAGAGTCAAGCCCAATTCCAAAACGCGCCGCTCCGCCCGCCCCCGTCAATGAGTACGAAACGAAACTTAATCCGACCGATTGTGTCTCTGGAACAACAAATTCTATTTTGCTTCCGCTGGCGCTGTTCAGGCGCACCCACAGCGTGCCACTCAGCGAATAGGACGTATTCGAGTTGTCATCAACATAGCCGGGGCATGAATACATTTTTTTGTTCAGCTGATTGTAATAATTTCCGACAAAGCGCTGTGTTGCGCTATCTACAATCGTGCCTACGCCCACCGTGCGCACCACGCCAACGTAGTTATACGCAGCGTTTCCTGCCGACACATAGCGCCCGTTTTGAAACGTTAGCGCCGTCCCGCGCGTAGTATCGTTTGTCCATGCGGTTGCTGCCAGTGCGGGAGCGCCGCCGTTGTAATCGATAAACACATCATACATTTTTGTTGCCGCGTTGAATGTGGCTGTGCCAATTTGCAATTCACTTAGCATAAATGGTCGCCATTGTGAGCCGTCAAACAGAGAGCAATAACCCCCATATTCTCCGTATGGAGTCCAATATAACACCGTTCCAGAAGTTAAATCTGTTGCTGGAACTGGCGTGCCACTTGCAAGCGTCAGCCTGCCCCCAAACCCCATAGGGAGCGCGCCTACCGCCATTGCATCGGCGGCGGTGCTATAAGGTATCTGTCCCGCTGCTGTAGCCGCGTCCGGGAACATGGCCTGCATGTTGGCTCGAATATCCTGATTCCAATCTCCCTCAGTAACAATGTATCCTGCTGCTCTTGATGGTGGTGTAATATATGCCATAATCTAATCGCTCCTAATAACCTAAAATCGTTGACACGCCCAATTCAGAATATCCTAGCGTCCAGTAGTTTTCACCGGATGATTGCAGCGGGTAAAGCGTACAAGTAATAATTCCTCCCGCAATAATTTCGTATTCGATACCGTTGATGAAATAATTCCCGTCAACGTCCGTGACCGTTTCGGATAAATTGAATTGCCTGCCGATATACGCGCACATGAAAAGGCACATTAACGCTTCATTTTTATTTGGGACAAATGTCACGCTATTAACATCATTTCTGCGAACGACTAATCTATTTTTCCAGTATTTCGAAACCGATTCAGCGGATAATGGGTTGTCCTGGTATTTCTGGTCAATCACAACCTCAACCTCGCCAAACGCGCTAATCTCTGCTGCGTCATCCGAAATACTGACTGATTCATCAAATGTATAGATGCCCTTTCCGCGCGCTTGTAGTAACGTGACATAACCATCTGCTGCGCCTGTGTTGGATAGCGCCCACGATACGCCCTCAGCGCCGTAGGTTGCAGTTACGGAAAGGTACGCGGTTAAGTCTGCTCCCAAACCGTCTGCCTGCGCGTTCATGACGTAGTCTGTGGTTGCGACCGGCGAAACCATATCTGTGCCAGCCACTTTCTGACTGCCCCCAACCGGGTCACGGAATTTCTGGTAGATAGTTGTTGAATCGCCTGACGAAAGATTGATTATTTTCTGCAACTTCGCAAGCACGGTAGTTGCCGCCGCGTCAATTTTGCGCGGGTAAGATGTGACCTTTATTTTGTTGGCATAGTTTGCGCCGTATTGCGTTTCTATTTCTGTCATCGCGTCGCTGATTGTGCCGATGTTAGACAACCCAACCCGACCATAGCGTGATTCTACCGTAAGCGTTTCCCCATAAACCGCATCATGTTCGACCGTGATATACCCAAACTCCGACATAGCGATTTTTTGAAACTCTGCCATTGCGCGCGTGTTGTTTCCAACGGTATCGAAAACATATGAGAACGTTTCCTGTCCGGTTCCGTAATCCGTGTTCAGCGGCGCAATCGGCATTAATCCTACGATTGTTCCAACCACCTCATCAATGCGCTTGTCTGTCTGCATTGCCTGTAATTTAATCGGGAATTGCGCGGCATAGTCCATCCAGTCAAGGACAGTCACCTCTGTACGCCGGGTTGAGTATTGCAATGGCTCCGGTTGAATACCGTCCGATGGAATATGACCATAAAATAGCCTGGACATTGTGCCGCTTGAAACCGTCAGCCTTGCGGCGATACCAGGGGCAAATCCAGCCCTGACGTTTGCTCCGCCAGGCGAATAATAGCCCAGCGAACCGGCGCTATTTTGCGCGCTGTTATCTAGCGCGAATGTCAATATGCCCGTATCAGCAACGCGGTTTGAAATGCTGTTTCCCTTGATGCCATAAGAACATTTAACGGGGTATTGCACATCTGCGGTGATATCCGTCCATGCGCCAGCCGTACCCGCAAACTGCATTTCAACTTTTATGGTTCCACTAACCGTCACGATACACCTGCCAGTAAAACCGCATCCCTCAGAGCGCGCGGGAGTTCACGCCTCAGAGCGTTGATGGCCTTAACCACCTCTGTATTGTCCATAGCAGAATTTGGCGTAATCACGCCGTTCTGTGCGGGAGTGAACTTCTCTATGCCCTGTTCGCCAACCAGATAGGACGAACCCGCCACAACGGGGCCGCCAAGCGCCTCAGCGCCCGCAAACTCCCCGCCGCCATAATTTGTTATCGCGTTACTGCCATAGCCATGCACCGTTTGAGCATTGCTTGAGCTGGTGGTTTCAACGACGTTTATAAATACCGTTGCGCTCATGCCATCTAGCCGCGCTAACTTTGCTTCAACAGCCGCTATTTTTGAAGCCGCCATTCCAGCCTTAGATGACGTAGTATCAAATTCCTTTTGCAGCGCTGGCATGGTTTCCTCTGTAGCCTGATTCATCGAAAACGACATAATGTCCAGCCCGTTTTCTTTGACGCTCGCGAACGCGAGAGCGGAAGCGGCTGCGTCTTCCGGGACTTCTCCGTGTTTCAGTAGCAGCGCATCGAGGTCAAGGTTCCCCTGTTTGAGAGACAGGTTATAAGCGTCTGTAGCGGCTCTAGCGCCCTCATCGCTGATTACACCGGCGTACATTGCTTCGACCATTGCTTGTTTCGACTCTGCAAACAGGATGCCAGACTCAGACAGAGCGCCAAGAGCAAGACCATAATCATATAGGCGTTGTTTCTCTGTCTCAGTAACAACGCCGTCTTTTTCCATTTCCTCGCGCAATCCAGCGAACATTTCCTGCGCCATCTGCGCGTTGCTCATGGACTTGTAGCTTTCGGCCAGCCCAAGAATGGAGGTTTGAGCGGCGTACGCTTCATCTTTCTGGCGGGTTATCGTTTCGTTGAACAAATCTTGAACCAGTTTCTGATGCTCCGCTTTTTCTGCGGCCACATCCACAGCAGTAGAATAATCACTTGTAGACGACGTAACCCCAGCAAGCGCAATGGACAAATCCCCGAAATGCGTTATTGACTCTCCGTACAACGGGTTGTTTTCTCTCAACCGTTTGCCCAACCACTCCATCGCATCCGATGCGGTATAATTTGTCCACGTCATGCGATTTATCGCGTCATTGGCTTCATTCCACGTTATTACCCCAGCCGCCGCCGCATTGGTCAGCGCAACCTCCGCATTCAGCGCCCCGGCATACCCGTCAACAATTTCATACAAAGAATTTGCAGCTTCCCCAAGCGCAGGGGAAAGACCGCGCTTAAAAATGTCAGTAACATTTTTTACAGAGTTTTCTAGCTTAACAAAGCTAGACGTTGAGCTATCCGCAGCCACCCCGACCTTTTTCATTTGCGCTTCGGCCTGCTGCAAGAACGCCTCATTGAATGCGTCGTTGGCGCTCATACCTGTCTTCTTGAGAGCGGCCACGCGTTCGTCAAAGCCGCGCACCGCAACCCCCAACGCGTCAAAACGCATCGTGGTTTGGTTGGTCAGTGTCAGAACCAACTGGTTCATATCCATTTTGAGAGCGCCCGCAATGGTCGTTAGCCTGACCGCTTCTTCCTGCGTTCTGACCAGTCCCAGAGTCATAAAGTTTGTTGCAGACGCCATTAGTTCGGAATCTGAAACCATGCCACGCGTGGCTTTTCTTAAATCATCTTGCAGAACATAGGAAGTAGCGCCGATAGAAGCGGATAACCTGTCGAACTTCGATGCCGTATATTCTAATTCAGCGCCGGATTTACCGAAATTATAAATCTGTTTTGCCGCAAACGCTATTCCGGCTGCCGCAATCGTGGCCGCGACAAACGCGCCCTTCATTTCCATCATACTGCTGGATAAAGACTTGGCTTTTATTTCGGCAGGCCCCATTCCATCTTTTAGGTTTGCAATTGCTACTCTGGCATCATTTATGCTAATTTTGCCGGAATTAAAATCTTCCTCAATTCCCTTAAACGTTGCGGCAAACGCCAGATTCTGAGGGGTAGCATTTTTAAGTGTATTTGAGAACGCGTCAACCGACCCGCGCAAATCTCCACTTGCAGTAGTGGCAAATTTGTTCAGCGAAAATTGAGCTTTATCAAGCGACTGCCTGCTGTTCGATAACGATTGGTCAAACTTCGATGTGTCCGCGCTTAACTCAGCGTAAAGTGAAGCGACCTTAGTAGCCATTATCTACCCCTGCCGTGCTTTCTAGCTTTTGGTGCATTTCTCGCTCCAGTCTGCGCCTTTGCTTTTGCTATACCGTCGAATACTTGGTGATATTCCTCTACATCCGCCATGCTCAGCGCGTCTATTTCCGGTAATGTCCATCCGAACTTTTCCGCAAAATGCCATCTAAAATATTCCATTGGCATATCTGCCGGGTCGCCGTTTGCATCGAACCCGATTAATCCGAAGTAGACGCGCTTACTGAGTTTGGGCTTGCAAGCGGCTCCCGCGCAATACGGAAGAACTCCGTAAGCACCCGCCTGCTGTCCGGTTGCGTCAGGTCAAGGTATTCATCAACGGTTAGACCCGTCACGCGCGTGATAATCTCGTCTTCGTCTTTTTGGAGTTGGCTCGGATTGAACATATTGCGATACTCGCGCAATGTTATCAGGTCGAGATTAAACGATACTTCGCGCCCATTCGATAAAACAATCTTATGAGATGGTTCCATCAGTTCTAGCTCCGTTCTGCTGCCATGAAATATCCCATGTGGTCACGTCGCTGTATGGCGCGGTTTCGGTTACTCCAAGACAGATTGCCGGGAATGTTTTTGTGGGTGAACCTACCGCCGTTCCTTCGGTTGCCAGATTGGAAATCGTGCCAATCATGCCCTCGACAAACTGCGCCAGGGTTGCGCTGCCGGTCGTCTGTCCCAGCATTGAGATTGCTAGTTGTCCATCTTTCTGACCGACGACATAGGTTTTATTGACGTCCGCGCCCGCTGTAGCGTCAAATAAATCTACGGTTGGCGTATAGGTAATCGTGCGTTGATTGCCGGTCAGCGTGGTCGTGCCGCTCGCGGTGACCCACGTTCCAATTGCGTTTCGTCCAGAATATTCAGCCATGATTTTTAATCTCCTAGTCTGATTCGATATATTCCACCAGCGGAAAATACCTTGTTCCCGCTCTGTGGGTTATCAACTAAATTTATGTCCTCTTCGCGCGCCGTCCAGAAGTTATTCCAACCGGTCACGGTAAAGGTATAGTTATGCAACAGCGCATCAATGCGCTTATCAATCGTCCCGACGTTCGCGGCGCTTACCGTGCCGTACGCCATGACGTTAATCATCAGGTTTTTCATGCGCGACGGTGTGATATTCTCGTCTCCGCCGCCCATGTAATTCCACACGACAAACGGGTAAGCCTGTGTGTCTGGCGCTTGCTGAAAAAATACCAACGCAGTACCGCCTAACAGCGTCCCCAGGCTTCCGTCTGCGGATAACCGGCTTCTGATTGCCGCATTGAGTACATTAAATGCGCTCATTTGACCAATTGCCTCCACCACTTATCGAGGTTCTTACGTATGCGCTCTACCCCAGGAATCATAAACGGGCGCGCTGCAATTCTTCCGCTTCCCATCTCAAGAGGCAACCCATACTCAACCCCATCCTGTACGCGCCATAATTTAGGTTTCACATGCACGGTATGGATGCTGTTTTTTAATGTGCTGTATTCAACGTTCGGCGGGTTGCCTGGTTCTGATGGTACATGCGCTTTGCCTGTCCCGCCCTCTTTCATGCTGCTTTTTACGTCCGCTTCAAGCTCGTAGGCAATCCCACCAAGTACCTGGTCGGCATTTTTTCCAGTGTTGGCTATGATTGCATCCAGTATGCGCGTGTCTAGCTTTATCTCGTTCATAGTTTTTCTACTTCCACGCGCACGCACGCGCCCCACGATTTATCATTGTCGACTGGCTTCACGGAATACAAGAACGTGCCGTGTTCAATGCGATTCAGTTCCGTAACTGAAGTTCCGTATGGCAGAGTCATGACCCATGTTGTAAACGGTTGGATTGCGCCGTTGGATAACATCTTTCTTGCGTTGCGCATGTCCAGTCTGCACGCCACTCCTGCGGATGCAGTTCCCCATGATTGGGTTGCGCCGCCTTCGCTGTCGATGCTAACCGTACCAGTCAAGATATTACAGGTATCCGGCAAAAGGTCGTTGATTGCGGAGCGCATATCTGCGAGGTCTGCGGATGATAGTAAAGAGGTCATGGCACACAATCCTCGCGATAAACCTGAATAACACGCATCCCAGATTGGTTGCGGTAATAGTTTGACATTGTTAAAGCGTTCTTAATCAAATCTCCTCTGGATATGCTATGATTGTCAGTCGAGAAATTGACCGCACGGGCGTAGTGCGCCGCTTTTGAATTCCATATATCCGCTGCCGCGCCGTTAAGGTCGTAGTTGCTGCCGGTGACATAGTAAGCCGTTCCTCCCTGGTTTGCCGTAAACGTGATGAACCCGCGCGTATAATCAGCCGACCAGTTTGCCGTACCGATTTTATCGCCGTCGTTATCCTCAATCGTAAATATCGCAGTTCCCCCGCTGGTTTCTTCCCAGTTCTCAACGCCAATGTAGTATTTCTTATACTCGATTGTGCCGCCGCCCGTGTATTCGGATTGTGGATAAATTGGAATACGGTAATTATCCGTTCGCCTGCGGTCGAGAGCGCGCTGTATCTCGTCGTCTGACCAATAAGTCAACGTGCCGACGGTATAATCTGCTGTTCCCGCATCGGTATACCCTCTCAGCGTGTCGATTAATGTAGTCATTCCGGTTCTTGCCATAATTTACACCCTGTATTTCAGATAATCATTAACCAGCGTGGATTTCATCATCTCAAAACGTCTTGGTAACGGCACGACCCCATGCCAGGCCATTACCGCCGCCCCTTCTATCTGGTTTACCCGGTAGGTGCTGTTCCACGTGTCAGGCAATTCTGTGACAACGCCGGGATATTTTGTAATCAAGTCGTTGAACGTCCCTTGTTCGCGCCAGCGATTGTCACCAGGGTATCCGGCGTGCCAGTTCTCAACAAACTGCACAGTTTCCGGCGTGTTTCTGAAATACAACACGCCGACATTGATATGTCTTGGAATGCCATTTGCATCATGCACGCAACCGCCGATATGCTGACCGGCTTGCAGAGTATCGGATAAATCAGCGTCGCCAGAGATTACCGCGTCCGTGTCCAGCCAGGCGATAAACTCATAACCGCTTGAAAGCGCCTCCCTGATTAAATGTACTTTGTCCCATGCGCCCCATTCGCGCTCTGGGCATGGGTTCCCGATATGATGCCAATAGTCAAACCCATGACTGACGCAATAAGCCGCGTGGCGCTGATAGGTAAGCCGCATCATGTCAATGAATATCGTCATCGTATGCGCATTTTGGATTAATAATTTTGAGTTAGAACGCCACTGCATTGACGGCCTCCTGAATTTCGTTCATAATCGGTTTCCAGTATTTTTCTCCAATAAGTTTCAGGTCGTACGCCTGTGCGCCTGCCTGCGCCTTATCTCTTGACGAAGGCATTTTGTATTCTGCTTCAATTGCCAGTTCGATTGCGCGCACGCGCGGGCGGTATTGGTATGCGGCAAACGGCGTGTACCATCTGTCCGCGTCCTTTTTACTGACCATGCGCCCGCTGAAACACAGTTCAGTCATAGCCGTCCAATCGCCTACAATCACAGGTGTACCGCAAGCCTGCGCTTCAAGGATTGGGATTCCAAAACCTTCGCCCATGCTAACTAACATGTGGCAATCCAGCGCTGAGTAAACATCGGCCATGTATTCGGTCGGATAACCGACTTGTTGCACGTATTGATTGCAGAAAATAATGTCTTTACCCTCAACTAATCCGAGGTTACGAATCAACTCAGGCAGGTTAACCATTTCTTGTATGCCTTCACCCCGGTCGGCTTGCAGGAAGTAGACCATATCCGTATGCCGTTTCTTGCAGTTTGCGAATGCTTCCATCATTTCAACAAAACATTTCCTGGATGGATTTCCCTTATTCATCGCCACCGTTCCAATAATCCAGGCGTCTTTCGGCAGGTTTAATTTTTCCCGCGCCTGAATTTTATCACCCGGCTTGAAAATATTCGTATCCACGCCATGGGGAATATAATAGCAATCCAGCCCGGCTTCATGGGTCAATCGTTCTGCATGACGGCTAAACGTTATCCTGCGCCATGCCTGAGACAGTTTACCGCGAATAATTTCCGGCATGGTGTCATGGTCGATTGGAAACCAGGGAATCCAACGCGTGCCGAAAGGCCAGTTTTCCGTGTGTAATACCCAAACATCCATCAACGACATAATTACATCTGCCTTAAAATTATTCGCGTGCGCAAGAATAACATCGTTGCCGTATGGGTCATATCTGCGCGGGTATACGGGTATGTTGCCCATATTCAGAATTGCGCCATCAAGCCCACAGTAGGCGCTGATTGCGATATTGTGACCGAGCGCCTCGATGATTGGCGTGTTGAACTTTGTTTGCTGCCCGTACCCTGATGCAGACCAGGGTGCGTTTGAATGCCATAAAATTCTCATGCTATCCTCCCAGATAGCTCCCGATTGCAGGCTGGAAGGGGCGGGAGTAACCCTTTTCGGCGCTATAGCGGCCTATCCAGCCTGTATCAATAATTTACCGACCCATCTTGTATTGGATATGCGCGGTAATTGTGGGCGAGTCTGCGTTCGCGGCAGTCTGCGCCCATTGCACGGCAACGCCCTCAGTACCGTCCACCCAGGCATCCGAGATTGTGCCGACGCGTGAGGTTCCTGCGGTGAAAGCCGCCGAACCAATTGCGCTTGCGATTGTGCCGTTGGTGGCGCTGTTAGTACCCAGAGTAACCAGGGTGAAATTCGGCGCTGAACCCGCTGCGATTGCCGCGTTGGACGAGTAGCGCACATCAGTAACCGTCAGCCCACCGCCGATTGCATCGGTTGGGGCCCAAAACGCAACTACATTTGTAGTGCCGACCGCCAAAGTTCCGGCGTTAATGTTTACACAAACGTTCATCACATCAGACATTTTAGCCTCCTTTAGCTTGAGGGCGCGGTTGCGTCGTTCAGCAATTTAATACCGCGATCAGGTCGCCATACGCCAGCGTCATAAATTGCCGACATGTTTAATTCCAGGCCGCGTTTTGATTCATCGCGTTGAGGGCGAACGCGGATTGCGCGTCGCCAGTCAAGTGCAATCGCTTCACGCGGGAACACCCCGCCCGCAAAGTCGCCATCTGCATCTGCCGCTTGAAAAACCTGATAAATCGGCACGCCCATGAAATTAGCAACCAGCGAGTTTGCCCCACCGTTTACAGTAACGCGTTCCTGAAAACCAGGAGCGACTGCTGCCACGGAAGCGCCTGCAATACTGGCGCTTTTTGCCAGAACCGCCCATTGATAACCGTGAATTACTGCTACAAGCGGTTTCGCGGCGTTTTTATTGGCGTTGCGCGCCTGCGCAATGGCTGCGGCCATGATTGACCAACTAATCGTACCGTTGGCAGTTCCGACCGTTCCGCCCGTCAAAGAAGCAAACTCAGTACAGATGTCGGTCATCACTTTGTCGGATGCAGCAAAACCAAGCTCAGAAGCCGCATCGGATAAAATCTGTTCCGGTAAATCGCTCTCAGCGCGTGCGTCAGAGATGAAATACTGCAACCCGATTTCATACGGGGTCAGGGTTTGGTCGGCGCTGGGAGTGAAAGCCTGTGAAGTCAGGTCGTCGCCATCCGAAATTGCCACTGCCGTGCCTTGATTGTACTTGTAGCCGCGCCGCAGGTTCATACCGGTCATATCTCGAAAGACGGTGATAAGAGGTTCCAGGATATTTGTTTCACGGACGACAAAAACCGCGTCATCCTCTACGCGCTGGGCGATACTGGAAACATCAGCCCAAACGTTGTTTTGTGCAGTCATTTAAGACCTCCGTTTTGTTATATTCCAAGCCTCCGTCTACGTTCCTCTATGGTTTCGCCAGTTTGCGAACCGCCCGGATTAGTAGCGCCGAGGTTGGTTTTTGACGGCTTCGGCAATAATGCGGCAATGACCTTTGCATCCTCTTCCAGTTCTTCGAGGGTTTCCCCCTGTAGTCTGGCTGCGAACGCAACCGGCAAGCCTGCTTTTTCTGCCGCTGCCCGCTTAGTTTCCAACAGCTTGAGCGATTTCAGTTCTGATTCTTTTGCGGCAATCTCTGCCGCGCGTGTTTCTGCTAACTTCTGCCATTCCTGATTTTTTGCGAGAGCTTCGGCTTCGGCCAACTTCTGCGCCTCTTCCGCCGCCCTTTTTGACGACTCTTTCTCGCGCGCAAGCCTCACTTTAATGGCTTCGTTCATATCCGCTTGCGTGAATTTCTTTTCCGCATTTTCCGGTTGCGTTTCCGTTTTAGTTTCTGGAATGGTTTCGCTTTCCTGCTGGTTATTTGTAAGGTTCTGTTCGTCTGACATCTTTATACCTTCTCCCGCTTTACCGTGCGGTAACGTAGTAAACAAAAACGCCGTTGGAAGCCCCAAAAAGGGGACATCTTCCAACGGCGTTTAGAAAAACAACTACCGTAAAAACTATTTTGTATTTATATTATACCACACAACGCAATAGCTTATTTTTTAGACGGTTTCAGGAACTTTGCAACCGCTCCGGCGCTCTTTTCTGGCTCTGGCTCTGGCTGCGGAAACCTGCCCGTGCGGTCAAGCCATGCCACAAAACCGTCCGGGTCAGCCTCAAACTGCGCATACTGCGCCGAAGACATGACCAAAATCTTGTCGCCAATTTTGTCATTAATCTTGACTTCCATTCCTTTTATTTTTGTCATCCTGCTTTTTCTCCTTTCTCAAGTCTGCCGTGAGTGGATAAATTTTGAATTTGCGCTCAATTGCGCCAACAATCAGCAAACACGCCTCGCGGACATCCATCCAAATATCTTTGCTGTCATCGTCCATTGGTCAATTCCTCCAATGTTTTTGCGGTTCGCATATTGCCGTAAACGTCATCGTGCTGCTCATGCGAAACGTCCGACAAATTGAACTTGCCGGATTTCCACGCTTCATATTTTCCCTTTCCTAATATCTGCGCCTGTACCTGTTCCGTTTGGCGATTAAGCCATGCTTCCCCGGTTTCTATGGTTGGGTTTGGATTCAGAAACGTTACTGGAACCATTGAGCAACGACAGCTATAATGCCCACTCAAGCGCTCGTCCATTTTATGAAAACTTCCGTGCATCGACACGCACGCCGGACAGGTCGTCCCGTCTAATGCGCTATGCCATATCCAGCCGGTCACTATGTCGCTGTTTGCCGCGTAGTTTGCTCTGGTGGCTTCCCTGTAGGCGTACATCTGTGCTGTGCGGGTCATGCGTAAAGTATCCGTGAGAGAGCCTCCCAGCGCTTTTACAATCTCGTTTGCAATGACCTTTGGCCCGCGCCCAATTGTTACGCCATCAATCAGGCGCTCCGATACCTGTAACGCCGTCCAGCCGGGAACGGAATTTAATCGATTCCACAATTCGGATTCTGGTTGCAGAAAACCAAGCAATTGCCGAATCACGTCCGGTTGAAGTACGTTAATGTTTCCGACTCTGCCGCCGTCACGAATAACCGCAAGCGCCATAATCTGCCTGCTGTTTGAAACGCCCAATCCAATAGCCGCTTCCGCTGCATTGGATAACTCGGCGCGCACAACCACGCCATAGTCACGCAATTCTCGTTGTATGCCGGCCATCAGGTTTTTGTAGCGCATGAGTGAGGTTAGCTCTTCCTCTGCCATCGTGCCGCGCTCTGCAATTGCGTCCATGAGAAGGTCAATCTTGTCTTTCAGCCTGCCATAAACGCGGCGGTATTCAGCCACAAGGCGATTCAATGCGGCCTCGTCCTGCCTCAGCAACGCATCCCGAAAGCGTTGCGATGTTTGAATTACGGTATCACCAGGGGGTTGTTCAGTCACCATCCCACCTCATTAATTCGTCAAGATTATCAAGTTTTGGGGTCATGTCATGCAGGCTGTCTTTCGTGAATGTGCCGTCTGCATTCATAGTGCTATCCATGCGCGGGTATTGTATCCAGTCAGACGACACCATGCACTCAATGACTGCTGGGTCATTGTTTGCGAACGCTTCATAAAGCGGTATAAAATCGTTTCTCGCAACCATGCAATGCCTAATCATAAAACAATTCGCAACGTTTCTAATTGCCGGGATTGTGAACCCGCTGTCTCTATCTGCTGCCGTTGCTTTTCCGAAACGTTTGAGTTGACTCTGTTTGATGGTGTTATACCCACCGTTATTTAAGACAATAAATTTAATCGGAAGATTCAGGCGGCGCACAATCTCAAGTTCGTGCATGTTCAGCATAAAACCGCCGTCACCGGTGACGCAGATAGTTCTGCGTTTACCGGATGCAATGCACGCCCCAATCGCCATTGGAATGTCTGCCCCCATTGGGCCGAACGTGGATAATCCAATAACGCGCTGGCCTTTTCTCACCCGGTAGTTTTGCAGCATTGAGCAGGGCGCTTGACCAGACGAACCCAGCGCGATAATATCATCCGCTGTTGTGTGCTTATGCAGCCAATCTGCAATATAAGCCGGGTCAACCGTGTCTATATTCTGGTAACTGTGCCGATTATCCAATTCATTGTGCAGTTTCTTGCACCATTCAAGCCACGCAGACGTAGAAGGAGCAAAATCAAATTGGTAATTTCCGGTTACAATAAAATGCCCCTTATACCTCTTCGGGAGTTTAAGAATTTCCGCTGAGTCAACATCGAAAACGTGAATTTCTGCGTTTGGCGCAAAACCTTCATAATCATAGCCGACCGTTTCGTTATCCAATCGAGCGCCGAAAACATATAGGTGCGTCGATTTCTGCAAAATGATATTTGCGCCGCGCTGCCCAAGCATTCCCGGACGGCCACAGAATGACGGGTGATTCTCTGGCAGTAAATCCATAGCCGGCCAGGTTAATAATATCGGAATGCCGCTCACCGCCGCTTCCATCACGAAACCGGGGGTGCTTCTGCATCCGTTCCCAAGTAAGAGTACGGGCTTATTCATATTCAACCTCCATTGCCTGCACATCAAGAGGAACGGATAACCAACAAGGCCCCGGCCTGCCTTCGGTTGTCAGATTGAACAATTCCTCAACGTATCCAATCATATCTCTGGCATCTTCAATGTTTCTTGGTTCTTCAACCGACTTTGTAATTTCCTCAACGATGGACATAATATCAATCTCTTGCGGCCCCCGGCAACGTTGACCGGTTGATAGTGTATCAGTCGGCGCTTGCCCCGAAATAAACAGCACCGGCACACTGTCAGTCCATGCAGCCGCGCACGGAGTCACCGCGTTGGTTGCGCCTGGTCCAGAAGTCACCAGACACACAGCAGTTTTGCCTGTAATCATGGCGTGACCGATTGCCGCGTACCCTGCTCCCTGCTCATGCAGGCAGGCCACAAACGGAATGCCGGATTGACCGAGCGAGTCTACAAGATGCATTGCGCCGCCACCTGGTAGCATGTAAACCATGTCCACGCCGTGACGCTTGAGATATAGAAAGATTGCATCAGAGATTTTCATAATACACCGTGTCCAAAAATCAGGATAACCGCAAGGATTGTTAATCCAACGATTGTCAATATCAGAACGACCTTGACGGCCTTGCACAGATAATAAAGCGCATACATCCCAAATAGTTTAAGTTTCTTCATTTGTCAATTCTCCCATAACCTCCTCGACCGTAGGCAGTTCATCAAACCAGACCGCCTTTGAAGCGTAATCTCGCACAAACTCAGGCGATTCAGACAACCGGCACACAGGACAACGCTTGCCGAAATAGCGCATCCCTTTTGCCAGAATATCCTCAAGCGGCATCTCGTAGACGTTTCCAAGCGTCCAGTACATCCAGGGGCAAGGCAGGACTTCCCCGAATGCGGTAACTGAAATAATGCGTTTCACCGCCGTGCACCCAATATCACGGCCATATCCTGGTGAAGAATGGTCATAACCGCCATACTGCGCCATCAGTTGTTTTACCCCGCGAATGTCTGCGGGCGTACACATCAGGTCAAGGCGGCTTGCATATTCGCCTACCGGCTTTGCGTAAATCACAGAAATTGGCGCGCATTTTGAGTGCATCAGTTTCATAAATTCTTCAAGCTCCTGAGACTGCGCCCGTTGGTGATTAACCACTGTCGCCACTTGCAGCGCAAGCCCAGCATCAAGCACCGCGTCGATTGCGGTCATGCAGCGGTAATGGCTGCCAGGCTTGCGCCTGAATGCGTCATGCTCTTTTGCGTCCAGTCCATCGATTGAAATTTGTACCTTGTCAATTCCCATTGACTTAACGCGCTTTGCGGTTGCGCTGTCAAACAGAAAGCCGTTTGTGTCCAGTTGAATATGAAAGCGTTCCGGCCCAATTGCGTCTACCAGGTTGTCGAAGTCCGGGAATGTCAACGGCTCACCGCCGCTGATTCCCATGTGCGCCAGTCCATAAGCGTGCGCCTCGTCAAATATACGCTTGACGGTTGGAATATCCAGGCAGCGATTGAATTTCTTACGCCTGAAACCTGCCACAGAACAGTGAGAGCAGGACATGTTGCAGCGGTAACTATATTGCAACTGGATTAATGCAATCGATTTGCCGGCAACCAACATTTTGTCATATTGTGAGCATTTCATTGCGGCAATAGGTTTTGTTTTTGCGAGTAAATTAGCTCGCCTTTTTTCTTCGTCAGTAAGACGGCCTAGATAGGGCATTTTTACCTCTATATCTCAATAATCCTGTTTGTAACCCCCGCCTTGCGGATGTTATCAATCAACTTGTGGCGCTGGCCTTGTGCAGTAATCACAATCGGCGCATCGTTGGTCGGACGCTCAAGCACGGGCTTGCCATCGTACATTTCGCCGCGATAGGCCGGGTCATTGTCGATGTACTCCAAAACTTGCAGGTTAACCTGAGCTAACAAGTGCCAAGAAATGTCACCTAGCCCCCATACATTCACAGGCTCGTTTATGGCGCGCAGTTTTACAAGCAGTTTTTCGATATTCGCCTGTACTAAATCCCCGCATTCCCTCGCAACATCGCGGCGCTGGAAATACATCCGCAGGCACGGCGCAGACTGACCCGCTCGAATATCCTTGTATTGCACATGACTCATTAGTTCAAACCCGTAACGCTCCATCAGGCGCAGGTAATCTACAAACCGGAAGTGGATAATATGTTTCGTATGAAAATCCAACATTGGCATAGTCCACTCAAGTAATAATCCGGTCGCGTCCGGGCCGTCAACAATCAGGATACCATCATGAGAAATTGCGCCTGTTATCTTCTCCATGACTTCCGGCATATCGTAGACATGCTCGAGCACATGGCTTGCCAGCAGCACATCACAATCAGGAACGGTTTCGCCAGCATTCACATTCCATGAATTTAAGCGTCCGAAGCGGCGCAGGAACTCAACCGCAATTGATTTACCGTCATCGCCAGAACCGCCAAAATCAACAAAACGCCCGGTATCATCCGTGTTCAACATTACCCACTTCGCAATATCAGTAAGACGGTTGCTTACATCAACACTATTAATGCCGTACCCGTATCGCGTGCGGTAGTATGTATTCAACATCTCTTGGTTAAAATCGCCGTCGCCGTAAAGCAGGGCGCAGTCATCGCATTTATACCAGGAAATATATTTCATCAGCGAAAAGTTTTCGGGAGTTTTATAGGGCATAGTCCATATTTCAGTACGATAATCAGAACTACAAACAGGGCAATTTCTCATTTCATCCTCTCAATCATTTCTTTTAAATGTCCGTCGATGTTATCTTGCAGGGTGTCTCGATACTGGCAGTCTTTACATGCCATATTTTCGTATCTGCGCCCCTCAAGGTGCATCAGCCGGAATGCTTTTGATTTCTCATTATTGAAAATCTCTTTCAATGTATTCAGTTTCACATCTCCCAAGTCGTGGAAGTGTCCCCACTCAGAACAGCATACCGCAGTTGTGCCGTCGCTGTTGACCGACATCATCATGAACGGAAGCGGGCAGGCGATATGTGGAACGACCGGACTGCCGTCGTGCGGCTCAACCTCTACGCCCAATAGCATATCTCCCAGGTCGTTAGCTCCCCACCCATGCAGCCCCTCAATCGCCACCGTGTCGGTAATCGGTTCAAAGTCCCGGTAAAACTTCTCAATGTGCGCCTCAGTCATCTTGTAGCGCGCCATTTTTGCGTTGAGCGTGAACTGTCTGCGGCTATCCTCGTACAATCGCTTTACACCGTCCTTGTATCTTTTATAACTCACGGGTTTGCCAACGATTGACCGGATACCGTCATCTGTCACATGCGGCACAGACAAACCCAGCATGTCCAGCGGGGCGGCGGCCAGGTTGGGGGTGTGCGGGATTAGTTCCCCATTGGTTTTCGAATAAATACGCACTCGCTCCAGCAATGCAGAGCGCAGGATATGAACCATGTTGCAGAAATTGGGGTTAACCAGCGGGTCGCCGTCTTTGTACAGGTTCACGATACGCAACTGGTCAAGTTCCCGCAAGTCTGTGACAACTTTCTTAAAAACTCCAAGCGTCATGTGTCCATTATAGCGCATCGTCTGGCTAATCATTTCCGGGTTTCCGGTTGGGCAATAGACACACTTAAAGTTGCACAAATTGGTGACGTCAATGTAAACCGTCCAGGGTTGCGAGAGCGGCGCAACCTCCCAGAGTGGCGTGCGGTCTTTGTCGGATAGCTCTACTGTTTTAATTCGCATAATTCGTATTCCTCAATCGTCCTCACAATAGATTCTTTGCTAAACATCATTTCTCGATATTTTGTTTGTGCTGGCGCATAATCTGGGCGTGGGTCAGGCTCGCCGTGAATGCATTCAACGGCAACATGAAAATGGTCGGCAACAATTTTTGCAACATTTCTAATCATAATTTTATCTCTTGAACCAATATCACAAAATGTATCCGTCTCGTTCACAATCGCTTCTAACACTCTGACTGCCATATCAGCGCCATACATGTACCCGCGCAATGAATATCGGTTATATACCTGAATTGGTTTCCCTTCCAGCCCGCGCCGGATGAATGTATCCAGCGCAAAGCGCCCAGGCCGCGCGCCATAGCCCGCCAGCGTGAACAGGCGCGCTGAGATATGCGGCGGCTTCACCATTGATTCATGAAGCATCTTCTCGATGCTCGTATCGGTCGACGGGTCATCGTACACAGCGCCGGAAGAAATAAACAGCAAGCGCTGGTAGGATTTTGATGTGCATTTTGGCGGGGTTGGCGCGGCATGAATGATGTAATCAAAATCATAATATTGGAACGGAAACTCAAGCCTTGCCATTTCTTCTTTTCCATAGCGAATAATATTCAGCCCTTCAATATCGAACCAGCGCCCAACAAAGCCAGTTCCACCAACAACTAAAATCTTCTTTCCAGATAAATTTGAAAGCGTCCCGGAATGAAACAGTTTTGAAATTATGTAATCTGAGTCTTTTTTTTGCATTCGTCATAATCCTTTACGGTTTTGACCATGTAATCTAGTTGCGGGGTATCCAGTCCGGGCCAACAGCCTACCCACATACCGCGCTTTTGAAATACCTTTGTATTGTTTATTGTACCACTAATCCGGTAATTAATGTGTTCATAAGCCGGGTGTGTGTTGGGGTCGCCGCCGAATATCATGCGCACGCCAACGCCCTGCGCTTCGAGATATTTACAGAAATGCGCCCGGTCGTAGTGTTCAGGAACCAAGAACGGGAAACCGAACGGCGCTGCGCCATCTGGCAACGGGTAGGTGCGCATATTATCCGGGAATGTCATATAAAGATAATCATAGTTCGCCCGGCGCTTGCTGATAAACCCGTCCAGTCTGTCCAGTTGCGCCACCCCAATTGCAGCCTGCATCTCAGTGGCTTTGAGGTTGTAACCCATCCTGACATGAGTATGTTTGTGGTCAAATCCACCGTCAAACCTGTGACCGCAGGCGTTATCCTGTCCGGGTTCGCAGTAGCAGCCCTTACCCCAATCCCGACAAGACTTCATAATCCTAAATAATTTATGGCTGCTGGTCAATGCCATACCGCCTTCTCCCGTCGTGATGGTGTGCGCCGGGTAGAATGATAAGGTCGATATGTTGCCCCAATCACCAGCAGGTTTATCGTCTGCAATTGCGCCCAGCGCATCACATGTGTCCTCGACCAACCATAGATTGTATTTGTCACAGATTGCGCGTATCTGCGCTGCCTGAAACGGAAAACCTAGTGTATGCGTTAGGACAATGGCCTTTGTGCAGCGCGTGATTGCCCTAAGAATCGCATCAATGTCAGGACTGAAATCCTGCAGCATGTCCACGAACACAGGAACAGCGCCGACCTGCACAATAGGCGCTACAGTTGTAGCAAAGCTAATTGCAGTTGTGATTACCTCGTCGCCGGGCAGTATACGGCGCTCCTGCTCAATCTCATAATCTGCCAGCGCAGACATAGCCAACAGATTGGCGCTTGAGCCGCTGTTGACAAACAACGCATGATTTACGCCGACCCGTTGCGATAGACCGCGCTCAAATGTGCGTGTATATTCATCGTTGGTGTACCACGCTCTATCTGCAACGTCATACAGGTTCTTTTGTTCCTGCTCTCCTAATATTGCTCCGTGTACCGGACATCTCATTTTGATTACTCCCAGGTAAATTACTATTTCCACCGGTGCTGTCAAACGCACGCAGCAGTTGAGCGCCCAGGCTCTCGCCCATGGCGCGCTCTTCGTCCATACGCTCTTTCTCGTCCTCCCAAACATAGCCGCGCTTCTCAGATACGGTTTCCTTGCTGACAATCTGCATTCGTAAATCCGCTTCAAGCGCTTGAGTTTCCTCTGTCGCGTTCTCGGGCAGCGGTTCAGGCCAGATAACCTCGCAGTCATCCGGCGCTAACCCCTCGATTTGCAGAATGCGGCGGTTGAGTTCGTTAAATCCCTCTTCCCATAATTGGCGCTTTGTTTCCAATTTTTGCAGCGCATCCTGATAAAGCACGTGTAAGCCAAAGTTAGTCAATGCCCCCAGCTTGTCGGCAAGGCTGGTAACATCAACCGTGCGGGTAATGTCCATCAACGCTTGACGAAGAGTTAACAAAAAACCAGATGCGCCGGGCGTGTCGTTCACCGGGTCAAGTTGCCAGATACCGGAGTTTGCGTCTAAGCCCATGTCGATAATATCATCTGGCCCCAGGCTGATTCTTTTGGGGTCGCCAAGCCCACGCCCCCAGCGCGGCGGGTGTGCGTACATGCGGATAATCTTGCTGATGTTGGACGCTACAAAATTAATGCGGTCTTGCAATGCGATAACGTCATCTGTAATATCCGGCTGCCCCCAAACGCCGTCCACTGACGGCTTATTCTGCCAGTGCAGAATGGGTGGAAAATCATACTCCCACGTTACCCGGCTTGTTTCCTGCCAGCGCCCGCCCCGGCTCTCTGAGGTAACGATTTCCCATGCGCCTCTGTCGTTCTGCAATGTCTCCTCTTTGATTGCAACGTCACGCATGTCTTTATCAACGATTTTGTAGCGGATGATGTAACCAGTTACCCGTTCCCAATCATGCTGGTCAGTCTCTACTGTAACCAGGATAGGGTCAAGCGCAATCAGGCGGGTAGTGCGGGAGCCGTCCTGTGGAATGGTCTTAATGAATACCATTCCGCTTTCTGTTGCCATCAATGCAGCGCGGTGAAACAGTATATTTGAATGATTATATTTATAAACGTCCTCAACGCAATCAAGCGCTTGTTGATTCTTCCCGTAGTCGAACTTAACTCCCTTCCCCAGCAGCATTGACACATCGCGCTCCGATACCAGACTCGTAAAATTCAGGGTCAGGTTATCGTCTGCCTGCTGCGGGCGTACCTTCAGGTTGCGTTTCTGTAACCCGTTGCGATAGTCGCGGCGCTTGGTAATAAACCGAATCTGCTCCTGGTAATCTGAGGATATGTCCCCCAGAAACCAGTCAATCAATCGCGATTTGATGTTGCTCATTATGCCCATAGTATTTATCCTTTACCAGTCTACAAACGGGTCTTCTGCTGCGGTTGCCATGCTGATACCCATTAATTCGGTCATTGCCCACACCTTCGCATCAAGGCGGTTTGGGGAGGAGTCGCCAGGCATCCACAAGCATAATTCATCTTCAAGCGCTGCGAACGCGCCGACGTGGTGGTCTCTGCCCTGTTCGCTGATTGCGCTGATTGGCTCTGCCCTGGTCGCCTTGCCCCTGGACGCCCATACCAATTTGACATAGACCGCAGGGTCAACCTGCTTTATGACCGCTTCTACCATCTCGCCGCCGTTGTTTTTTTCAGCAACGATGCAATCAGCGCTTGCCCGGTGATAGGCTGTTACTGCTGCGGTTGCCCATTGCTGCGGGCTGCCCTGTATGCTGTCATCGGATAGGGTATAGTAATCGTTACCGGCCTTGCCGCAGGTGATTATTCCTGCTTCGCCCCCGCCACTTGAAGCGGATGGGTCAACTCCAACAATCACCCTGGAAAGATCAGGATGTTTCAATACGCGGTTATCTTCAATCCCATAAACGAACTTACCATCTATGGTTTCCCCTTTACGCTTCCACAATGCGCCGGGAGCCTCGTCTACATCCTCCGCTAAAATTTCCATGCGATAGGCAAGGCTGGTCATGTCCTGCACAATCTCGTTTAGCGCAATTTTCGATAAATGCGGGTTGTCGTGTGACGTAAAATTGAACACAGCCCAGCGCCCGCTCGTGTCTGCCAATGCTTTTTTATACATTTTTGCCGCGTGTTGCGGGTCACTGGCTTTACTGACTGAACGTGAGTGCAAAGATGGAGGGGTATAGACAAATGTTGCGTTACCGTTATTGTCTAACAGCATAGGAGCGCCTACAATCCCCCATGCATCCTCGTTCATCAACTGCCATTCGTCGAATATAAGTTCATCCCCGTAATCCCCTCGAAGGCTGTCTGCATTCCATGCTGTTTTTGCCCTGATGCGCTGCTCTGTTCCTGGTAATTCAATCGTGTGTTCGGTTTCGTTCTTTTTGAACACACCCGATTTAATTGGTTCGTACAATGCCCTGGTGATAGTTGTCCAGAAGCGATCAACCTGTTCGCTGGTTGGTACAGCATACAATACACGCCGACCCTGCAAGAATTTCTCTACTGCGAATATACCCATGCCAACAGTTTTCCCGCCTCTACGCCCAGCCCTGATAACTTTACGTGGTTTGGGTGAGTCTATAAACTCGCGCTGTTTAGCATGTGGAGTAGGTAGCATGATGCGGTATTCAGGCATTATTGGGTATATCCTTGTTTTCGTAGATAACCTTAAGCGTTATCGCACTTCCATCTGCGCCACTCAATTCTGATTTTTTCACGCGTCCCCCAGTTTCTTTCGCCAGGTCGTCCAGCAACCCGCGAATATCTGAGATAAGCGAGGAATTGTAATGCTCAATGTCAACTCGTTCAGAATATTCGCCGCTGCCAATTTGCTTTACGTCCGGCACCCAAAGGTTATGCAGTACCCCACCGCTGCCCTGCTCCATCAGTTGAGAGAGCAACAGTTCATAAAGTTTCTTGAGTTCTGAAACCCGTTCGTAATCAAGCGC
>Ga0172380_10001380_pt1 | contig 41770 bp, 55 predicted proteins | sample Leawe162metaG_FD_119747 | JGI IMG/M metagenome (GOLD analysis project Ga0172380, IMG submission 119747) | Leachate microbial communities from a municipal landfill in Southern Ontario, Canada - Leachate well 162 metaG | ecosystem: Engineered > Solid waste > Landfill > Unclassified | place...
GTCAGACATCAACCACACAATCACACAACTTGTCGCGTGTTTATTTTTCTGAACGCGCTGCGCGCTGTGCAGTCTCACCTCATGCTCCTCGTGCACTGCTGGCACTGCGAACACCGCGGCAAGTGGCCATCGCAGTATCTCTCCGGCAACCTACCACAACAGTGGACCTGTGCCAAGTGTCGTAAGCACAATGTCACGTACCTTACACAAGCCTTCGGATGGAACGTTAACGGTACTAACTATGTCACGAAGCCAGTCTCTACATCACCGCGTCATGCAACCACCTCGTGTATGCTCCATCGTCACATCCACGTGGCAGTACATACCTCCCCGTTGCCGCACACTAAGCTACTGGGACGACGTATTCGATACATTCTTCCCCGCCAACCCAAGCTTCGGTAACGGCTTCTTCTTATTGGTCCCCACCGCCTTCATCCTGTTTATTATCTTCGGTCTCCTCTACCTCGTGCACGGCCTCGCATATCTCGTCTCGCTCGCGCTGTAAGCCATGGACCACTACAACGAGGGATTCGTAAACGGGGTTCTCTTTTGTACACTCGTTATCGTTGTCGAACTGTTAGTGTACGATTATCTCACCAAGCGTTAGCGGGCCTTCGCCCGCGGTCGCTACGCTCCCAGACATGAACGAAGTGAAGCGCCCAGAGTCAGGTGGTGAGTAGCCTCCACCGAGCGCTACTTGCCACGTCATATCTGCAGGTCAGACATCAACCACACAATCACACAACTTGTCGCGTGTTGGCTCGCTACGCTCGCGGCCTTTCGGCCTGCATAAACAGAAGTCGCTGCGCGTGAAACAACGTGGTCGAGGCCCACGTTGCGCGGCAGTCACTTCGCTCGTTCTCCTTCACCCTCGTCCATGGCTAGCTCGCCGCTATTCCTCGTCCTCACGTACGACGTCAACAACAACGTGCTCAAGTCCGACCACGTCCACGCTGCCACCGTCGCAGAGGTCCACGAGGCCGTCGCCGACCACAGAGCCGGGCACCACATGCCGTACTGCGGATTCCGCTACAAAGTATACACCCTTCCAGCATACGAGTACGTCGGTGACGGACATACCAAGCCGTACAAGTGCAGCCGCTGCTCCAAATTCCTCAAGCGCTGTGTTTGTTGATCACTCTGTTCCTCTCCTCCTTCCTCGCGCATCTCTCGATGACCGATCCATCCCCTGCTACCCACTTCCTCTCCAGCGTCACTACCAAGGAAGTCCAAGAAGGCGATTTCATCTCTGAGTACTACGTCGTCCTTGTATTCACTAACAAAGCCACCGGCAACAACACCAAGCACTACCACAACATCGGCAACTGCAAAGACTCGTGGCGTCTCTGGATCGAAATCAACGAGTACAAGAAGGCTGGAGCAGTACTCGGATGGAACAACAAACTCAAGCAAGCGGTCGTGCCGCAGTAAGCCGCGACAGCCCCCCGTACACCCCCAACAGCTTCACGTTGGACTGTCTTGAGAAACGTCAAGCCCATCTTCTACAGGAGCTACGCGAGCTCCAGACCAACACGCGCTACCTCAACAACGACGCCACTCGCTCGCTCGCCACCTCCATCACCCACCTCGAGACGGCGTTTCTCTGGTACCGCCAAGCGTTCGAGCAATTCAACGCTTCGCAGTAATGTCGTTCCCAGACGGGCCTTCGTCCGCGCCACCAACGCAAATAACACTCGAAAACCTGTTTTGCATTCAACCTCCGCGTCTACCCAACCACTGTAACTGCTGCTACGACATCCTACCCAAACCGGCAACCTACTACTACGTCGACCAATACAAGCGCAACGTATTCTGGCAACTGTGCTACCACTGTATGTCACATCCGCGCATTGGGGATAGTTTCGACGGCTTCAAACATACACAAGGGCCATTATTGCCTACAGTCTGTCCTCGCAAGTAAACGCGCGCGCTCTCTTTACTTGAGTAAAGCTCCTTACGCGATTTTGTTCACCTGGAACAGCGTGTACGGTAGTGCAGCCAGATCAATGGTACCAGTGTTGAAGTTGTAGATTCGAAAGTTTGCATTGTCCGTCGTACCATTCAAGGACACCTTGCCAGTTGTGCATAGCGCTACCGATTGGCCTGCAGGCCACTCTCGAAGCACAACGTACGAGTACGAGTACACCGTGCCGTTCAGTTCAAGATCGTAGCGAATCAACGCATCGTTCACGACGCCACCGCTGCTGTTGTTTGCGACAATAGCACCGCTCATGTCGTACACGCCAGCAACAGTCGGTGTAAAAACACCAGTAGTCGTGTTCAAGTACGCAGACATGCCAGAGCTACTAATGCCAATGGTAGCGTAGTCAACTACAGCATCGCCGCCAGCGGCGATCGTAGGTGTAGTGCTTGCGTTGCGATTAGCAACCAGGTACGGTAGCGCAGCACCAGTACCAGCCGTCACACTCGTCAAGCGACCCTTGGCGTCGGTCGTGATGGACGACGGAGCAGCATACGTACCTGCCGTACCGACGTTCGGCAGCGACAACGGAATCGACACCGTACCTGCAGTCGACGTACCAGTGACATCGCCCGTAGCAGAGATGGCAGGAAACTCGGCTGCCTTGAGTAGTGAGGCTGCGGTAAGGCCGGCGTACCCGTTCGCAGCGTCCTTGTCGGCAACGTCCTCTGGCGTGTAGCCGAGGGTCGTAATGACATCGCCCGAGGTAGCAGACGCGGCGCTCGACAGCACACCCTTCAGCGTCACGGTACCGTTCATCAACGTGTACGAACCGGCAGCAGCACCCGAGTCGACCATGTACACCACCGGACTGGTCGGAATGGTGTTGTCGATCGCGATCGGTGCAATCGCTGTCAACGGAGTCGACACGGGCGGAACGTACAACGCCTGGATCAGCGTGTAGAGGCTGAGCGCCGACACGGCACCCGCAGGCGCCGAGGCAAGCGTCCATCGCACGGTGATACCGTCACCGGCACACCCGTCACACCCCGGGTCAGAGAAGAACGTCACGCCGTTGGCGATATCGACGTTGTTGATGTACGTGAACCCGATGCGTGCAACAGACACGGGCGAGAACGTCGCAGCAAACGTAAAGATGAACGAGTCTGTACTGGCGTCATACGTCACGGCGTACGCAACATCGTACGGATACACAGTGGTCATTGTGGAGGTGGAGTAGGCTTGGTTTGTGCTTCAAGCACTTCGCTGAGCGTGCGGATGAACGAGGCAACAACGGCGAGCTGCGTCTCGTGGGTGGGTAGGAACGGAATGACCGGTTCGCTTAGAGCTGTCGTGGTCTTCTCCTGTGGGTGACCATTGCACCCGGGCCAGACAGCGTTCTGGACCGACTTGACGCTCGGCGGGATGTTCTCCTTGTTGCGGTGCGCGTTTCGATGCGCGAATTCAGATTCCATACGGTCGCATTCCCGCAAGGCCATGTCGCGGCCAGCTCGAGCATCGGCAAGATCCTTGGTCGCCATGTTGTACTCCTTCTCGAGCAAACCGTAGTCGTGCTTCTGGCGATCGATCGTCTGCTTCGCTTGCGACAGTTCCTGGCTCGCCTTCGTGTAACGCGTAAACTCCATGTTGGCCAGCGTTTTGGCGTCCTCCTTCTCGGTCGTCAGCTTCTTGATCTCCGCCGTCTTCAGCATCTGCTCGCGCTCGGCGATGGCGACGTTGTCGCGAAGCTCTTTGACAGTCGCTTCGAGCTCCCTCATACGATCGATGTTCACTCCACCGCAGAACGTCGTTGCGTGCAGTTGGTCTTGGAGCTTGGTGATCTCATCATGCGCCAGCTTGTTGACTCGCTCGGTTTCGATGTACGCTCCAGCGATCGTCTCGCGAAGCTGCCGCTCGGTCACGTCCCACGCGTCGTTGTCAGCGCGTTGCTTGGCGACCCAATCGGCGTGGTCTTCCTCTTGCGCGCGAATGAGCTCCGTGCAGCAGAGATGGTATCGCAGCTTCGCGTCCACAACTTCACGCTTCGCATCGACTGCGGCGCACGATGCCTCGCACTCGTCCTGGAAGTCGCGCTCGTACATCAACTGACACGCCTCGGCGCGTGCTGCGAACAACCCCAGTGTTACCGGGGCTTTGCGCTTCGCAACGGCCCATTGCTCGGTTGGATCAGTTTTCACCCAGTACTTCGCAATGTACGGCTCTTGGTTGCTCGTATCGACCACCGGCCACCGCTTGCGCGGTACCGCAGGAACGTTCGCAAGCACATCCGGAATCTCGACATGAGGAACGACCGCAGGGAGTGACTCGTACGCGTTGCCGCGCATGAACAACGCCATCTCGTACTTATCATCGAGCGAGTTACCTTCGAGTCGGTACACCGAGCAGTACTTCCACGGATGATCCTTCAACACGCGGATGCGAAGGGTCGACACGTACTGCGACCCAAGTAAAGTGCTGCGTACTTGAGGGCCGGTTTTCACCAACCCTCGTTGCATGTTGATGTGGATTGGCGATTCCTCCGGTACGGTAAGAACGACGTTGTCGTATGAAACCGTCGGATCGGTCGCAAACAACGCCCAACTTTGCGTCTCGTCCAGGTTACAGGGAACAAAACGAGGACTGGTTGTCGATACTCTCACGTTACCAGCACCGAGAAACAACGCCGCAGTGGCGCGCGAGGTCTGCCACACCCCGGCCTTTTGACGCAGAAGCACCTCGACGAACTTGCCGTCGGGGCGCTGGTAGCGGGTCTTGGCGAGTTCCTCAGCGACGGTGGTCGCAGCGTCGGCACCCATGGTAGCGCTGCGGCGTGGATGAAGGAGCAGGCAAACGAGCAAGTGAAGCTGCGACTACTAGAACACAACGTTTTATACACGGGCTCTCTTGCGGTGGCGCGTTATCACCAACGGCTCTCGAACGGCTTCTTCACGTGCGTCGTACGGCGCGAACGCGTTCACCCACGTCGGATGGATCACCTCTGCAAACCACGGGACTCTGCGACCGACCAACAACGGCCGGTACACCTCGGGTGCGATACACGTCGCCATGCACAGCATGCGATCGACCGCAAGCTCTGACAAGCGAAACTCGCCACCGTGGTAGCTGCCGAGCTTGACCAGGTACAACCCAGCCACAGCCAGCAGCTTCTTCAACAACATCAACGGCCGCTTCTGCTTCGCTTTCCAGTTCACGAGATCACCCGGGAGTTGTTGCAAGATCGCGAGTTGTGCCTCGGTCACTGACGCCTGCCACATCGGTAGCATCTCGGCGATCTGTCGCGAAGTCACGTGCCAGTTGCCGAGTACCGCCTCACCGACGATAGTCGAGATCGCCTCGCGGATAACCTGCGCGCGTTCTGGCAAGTCACGGTACTGCACCAAGTGTTGTTGTTGTAGCTGTTGACCGACCACGAACGATTCGTACTGATCTGCCGCAACCAACCTCGACTCAAACAACGTCGCATGGCGAAACGTCCCCGCTCCATGCGGTGTCGGGTGCGCCAGCAACAGGAACGTCTCGAATTGCTCGCGAAAGTCGGGTTGTTTCAACCACGCCCATGTGTTCGCGTCGATGACGTCTGGCACCTTCAAATACACACACCACTGTTCCTTCTGCAGCGCCGACGAAGTGATCTCGCCTGCGTTGATGTCGGCAGCAGCATCTGACGATCGTTGCGATCCAGCTAGCTCGTCGATATCGCCATCGTGCGACTCGACCAGTGACGTCGATCGCTCGACTTGCCAAATCGCATCCCCGTCGAAATCAGCACCGTAGATCAACTCGACCGAGTCGCCATGTTGCAACGCGTACCGGCGGTACTCGGCCTCGAACGAGTACCTCGATCGTATGACCTCTTGGTAGTTGTACATCAACGTCTCGGTGAGCGGGTCGGTACGATCGAGTGTCACGCGCATCTCCTCCTCATCGAATCGCAATCGGTCGTACAGTCCACCGCATTCGTTGATCTTGCGCTTCACCTCGAACTCGACGTCGCACATGTACCGCTCCATGTGATCGAGTTCTGCCAGTTCAAGTCGAGGATCGTTCTCCCGAGCATCACGCAGGTTCTTGATGTGCACGTGAACCAGCCCGAGTCGGATCTTGCGCACACGACCTGCTTGTTGCAGCATGTCCCGTGGACACGAGCTCAGTGCAGTACACAACGCGAACCCGAGATCGAAATGGCCATCGGGTGGATCAAAGTTCACGCCTGCCGAGATCACCGGTGTCCACAACACAACACGTTTCTCGCACCAGAGTGTGTTGCAATCAGCGACTCCCTGACGAGTCACTAGATCACTCTTGCTGCTGTAGATGATGGAATTCTCCCGCGCATCCTCGAACCGGTCGCAGAGTGCTCGATGAACAATGTCGAGTTCGGCCTTCGAGTTCGAGACCACATAAAAGTTGAGACCGCCGGCATATGCACGCAGTACCTCTCCCGTCCACGTCTCATACACCCGGTACAGCAAGTGTCGTCGAGCCAATGGCGTGGCAAGGTTGCGGTAGATGTCTGTCGTTGTATCGGCTCGTGTGCGAGAAAGGAAGGATCGTGCTCGAGGACCAATGTCGGCGTCAAATGCGAGTACCAGCCTCGCGCTTCGAACGATGCCTGCAAGGACACCTCCTATCAGTGTGCGCTTTCGCTCTAGCGTCGTGGAAGACAGATGTGCCAGCAACGACTCAATTTCTTCAAGCACTACGACGTCGTATTGAGCAGCGATGTCGCCTTGACTTACTCGGAGAAGAGAGTCAAGCTGGAGTACGATCTGCTCCACTGGTGCTATCGTTCCTCGGCGATGGCGACCTTGTTGATAGTGCTGCAACCGAGGAAGCGGAGCCCGTTGACCTGGAGCTGGGTCTCGCGTCAGCCGATGGTACAAGTCCCACGTCAGGAGAACCCGCATGCCGAGAATCAAGACCCGTGTCCCCGCCGGTGCCAGTGCCAGGTGCTCCAGCAACCGAGTCTTCCCGGTGCCCATCTGGGCAGCGAGAAGTACCGTACGTCTCGTCCCTTGGGGGCCCGGGGTTCGGTCGAGGAAAACCTCATCGATACGGGGCTGAGTGGCTGCGTCAACAGCTTGCACGTGAAGCCCGGCATCAAGCCGAGCTTGCTCGGGAACCCTTCCGGTCGACTGCAACGCGCGTCGGATGGTCGACACCAGTCTAGGATGGTCGCTCACATAACGCTCGTTGAAGATGTAACACTCGGCCTCGTCGTAGTACCCGAAGAATCGTTCGCGCTCACAGAAACAACATCGAAATACAATGGTCTGGTGTTTGCCTGGTGGTAGTACGTCGTACTCACACACCTCGTGAATGTCGTCTGATGTCAAGCACATGAACTCGCGATCCGTGTCGAATCGTCCTGAACTCAACTCGCGCCAGTCTGGAATGTCAAGTGCACGTGCAAACTGTCCTAGTCGATCGGCCAGTGACACGTTCGATGGGATCGCCTGTGCACGCTGGTTGATGTAATGTGGTAGGGCTCGATCCCATTGCCGAGCAGGGTCGTCGTTCTTGCCGAATTGCGCTGCCCATTCGATCCAGAGTTCCCGCCCTCGATCGCGGTTCGGATAGTGTGCAATGATCAAGAGACAGACGCCGAACCACTTAGTGTAGCTTCGAAAGTGGAGCATCTGTGCCGGGGTGAGTGGTGTCGCCAGCAATCGTTCGATCAACGCCTCGCGGTCTTGGATCGGCACTACACGATCGGCTGCAAAGCGCATATCGTCCCGCTGCAACGCGTTCAGTACACGGTGGATCGCGTCGCGTTGTTGCTCACGTGCATCTCTCTGTGCTGGAGCACGAGGAACACGCTGCAAGCGCGGTGTCGTGGGTGCAACGCGTGTCGCCACCTCGTTCTCGAACTCGAACGGTGTGGTCTCTGGGTGCACGTACCCGTGAACATGCTGTACAAACTCGTTCTCTTCCAGCGCCGGTCGATTGAACGGGATCATGCGCAGCGGCTTGCCGTTCGTCGACTTGGCGCATCGCGGCAATCGCATGGCACGCGCCGAGGTGTATACCCCGCGATCGATGATACATTCGGTGTTCGCAGGACCAAACCATAGCTGCGGGTACCGCTCGCGCATCCAATCGCTCGAGATGAACCGAATGAAACCAGAAGCAAGAAACGACAGCTGCGCAAAGTCGCGTATGTGGTGTTCGTCACATCGAACGGTGACGTGGAACGAGTGTTTGTAGCCGTCCTTGCACGTGACCGGATCGTACGGCCGACCGGTATCGCGCGAACACTCGCACACGTAATACCGATTGTCGCACTCGTGGTCGATCAGGTCTTCGAGATACGTCGAATACAGCGATGCGGCGATCTTCACGCGGTACAGCGCCTCGTCCCACGGTGTAATCGCATCGTGTGGGCAGTACCACTCAATGTCCATGTAAAACACACATGGAAGATGCGGCGGGACGATGCATAGCAGCTGCGGCGCACCTGGTTCATCGAGGTAGCGCTCGGGACGCATGCGCGGGTCATCGAGGTAGTCGCCCACGATCGGTGACCACTGCGCGAACGACGCGTACCAGTAGGAGCCCCACTTGATGAACGCCTGATCGCCGCGCTCCGCAGCGTACTCGAACATACGCTCTTGTGGGCCGACTTGCTCATCTTTGTCGGCGCCAAACCACTTGATCGTGCGGTTCATCGTGTGGCAAGCGCAGCAAAAAGGAGTGCTGCGACTGGCGCTCCCCACCCTAAGAGCGTCGACAAGAAGCGACTTCTGGTGTGCTGGTATATAAGGATGCCATTCAAAAAGCTTGTATTGCTTTCAGTCTTTGTTTCGCTCTCCTCGCCATGGCCGAACGATGGTTCCACGCGCACCGACTCACGTACATGCATCCAAACCTCACGGCGTTCATCGACAACATCCTTGCGGTACCGCCTGCGCCTCGGTCGATTGATCGCTACGGATGCGCGGTCGCCATGATCGCGTTTGCCATTGCATCGGACGAGGAGTTTATCAACGATCAAGCGACATTGAGCATACCGCACGTACCGGGCTTGCGCAGCATCTCGCTCGACAAGTACTACCAGAACGTGCGCGTACAGCTCGACATGCAAAACCGATCAGTCAAGAACAACGATACCCACGTACCACCGCTTCTGAAATCGCTGAACCACTACTTTATGTCGATCAACAAGGAGAACGACGAAGAGGCCGCGCAGGAGTACACCAACATCGAGGAGGTCATCCTGGGGATTGTATCGTACTTTTCCGAGCCTGCGCTGGACGAGGAGCAGATATCCCGGCGACTCCAACTCGACTGTACGCGTTTCATCACGATCTCGTATCGCGAAGAGGAACTGGTGCGCATGATCGAGCACTACCGCGACCAGACCGGTGCGCACACGCTGGCGCGTTTGTCGGCTATGGCCTGTACCAGCAAGGCAGCTGTGAGGCTGCTGTCGACTGTTGCAGGAGTGCGAGTGATCGCTGCAAGTAGTGAACCCTTTCCTTCATACGAGTCATACTCGCTTCCAGATACGCCATACGTCGGACCAGCCGACTTGTACGATTTGACCGACGTTTGGTGAATGAAAACCGCATCTTACGTTCGAGGTTGGAAGCGGCGATCGGTAGGGCGCGAGGTCTCGATCAGAGGGCCGAGTACGCGGTTGCTGAAGGCCGGTGGGCGTGTTGGGACCGAAGGCATGCGAGTCTGGCGTACCGAACGCGACAGAATACCGTCGGGCGCCCACGGGTTGCGGATGTCGTCCGGTGTGGTCATGAGCGGGAACTTGTTGTTCGACGGGCCTCGGAACGTCGAGTCGAGTCGGTCGCGGAAGAGGTCCTGGCGCGCAAGCACCGGCGTCTTGCCCGTGGCATCGTTGCGATCAAAGTGCGCGAATGGATAGTCGGCAAGATCACCCATGATGGCGCGATTCGATGCACCGATCAGTACGGGCTTGTTGCGCGAGTACGGTACGGTGATGATGCGATCCTTGGCCGAGAGAGCCAGATCACGCGTGTACTCCATTGCCACGCCGGTGGCGACCGCGAACACATCGGCAATCTCAGTCGGCTTTGCCTTGTCGCCGCCACCGACGATACGCGGGATTGGGGTGTTCTTGCTGAGAATGTTGGTGCGGAAGCGGTACGAGCCTGGGAGATAGGCCCATTCGCGCTGTCGTTTGACGAACCGCTGACCGGGTTGCGAGTCGTTGGTCCCGGTGATGCTGCCACCAAGCGCATCGTCGATGTTGACTGTGCTCGAGTCCTCCGAGGCAGCGAGCGCCAAAACGCCACCAACGGCTAGCCCCGCAAGGATGAGCGCCATTTAATTGCCAAACGGTAGGGTGAGATGAAGGAAGCGGTGACTATAAAAGCTTAGATGATCGGCTGGTGAAAGCACCCTACTCACTTCGTTTCGTTCCTTCTAGCGCACGCACCTCTCGTAGAACCATGGCACAAGCAATGATCGATCAGGCAGCCGCCGAGGAGGTAGTCGCCGCCGCTACCGAGCCCAAGGCCCCGACCGAGTACGTGCTTGCGCTGAGCCGCATGCAAAGCCGCCGAAAGCAGCTTGGTGTACCAACCGACTCGTTTTCTGTCTCGGGCTTGCCGAACTCGCCGTGTGTCGTCTGCTGGGAGACCGGTTTGCTCGTGCCGATGAACCAAGCGTTCCGCGTCATCGTGAAGGCGGTGAACAACGTCCAAACCAAGCGTGCGCCCGAGGATTACGCGACGTCGGTACGCACGTCGTCTGTCGGCGCCTTTGCATCGCCCGCTGCTGCTGTCAAGTTTGCCATGGATTGCCAGTGCGAGCAGTTTGCGCAGTACACCGCCGACTACTACACGTGCGACAAGGCCCATGCTCTCCCGTCGGCGCTGAACTCGGCGCGCGTCGCTGCGAACTCGGGTCAGTCGTCGATCTTCCAGAGCTTCCTCGCTGCCACCGAGCGCGATCTCGCTCTGATCGGCGGCAAGATCGATTACCACGTCAAGCGCACCGTCGCCAAGCGCACCGGCGACGAGGAGGGTGCCATCGACACCGAGGCTGCCCCAAAGCCCAAGCGCTCGAAGAAGGTGGCGAAGGAGAACGCCGCTCCGAGCACCAACGAGGACGAGCTCACGCAGGTGATGAACACCCCGGTGGCGTAACCAACTCTCTAATCTTTCCTTTGTACCCGGTACTCTGCTTTCACAGTAAACCAACGCACACTCTCGTCTCTTTGCAAACCAACAACAAACATGGCTGCTGTGACTCTGAAGCCAGTCGATGTACTGCTGTACGCAGCGGCTGGTGCTGTGAACGGTCTCGTACTGTCGTCGATGTTCGATGGCGGTGTCGGCTTCTTTGGCCTGGTGCTCGGTGGTCTGCTCGCGTACGCCGTCACCACCGTCACGATCAAGATCCTGGAGCCTGTGCTCACGCGCAGCGCCGCGGGCAACTTCAGCACGCTCGGCAAGGACATCAAGTGGATGCACCTGATCGTTGCCGGTTTCCTCGACGGTCTCGTGTTCGCTCTGCTGCGCCCAATGCTGAATGGTGGCATGTTCATGGGTATCGTTGTAGGTGCTTTCGCGTTTTACTCGATCGAGGTCCTTAACTGGCTGCTTGCCATGGGCAAGTAAGCCGCGTGCCTCAACCCCGCTTCTCCAAAAACGCACCCATGCCATCATCTTCCTGAGGATGGGCCGAGGACGACGACGAAGACGACGATGACGCGTTCATCTGCTCCATGTTGATCGAGCCCACCTCTACAATCAAACCATGCATCGCAGCAAGTAAAGCACCCCATGGACCCACATTCAACAGACCCATGTACTTGATCGAGAGGCGGTTGACGGCGTCCGAGAGTGGCGTGTTGCGGTCCTGTAGCGAGAGAACGGCGTACCTGCTCACACCGTGTGCGTGTGCGTGTGGCATCTGCTCCGGGACGAACGGCATGACGGCGCTCTCGTACATGGAGAGACCGCCCTGGATCGCAGCAGAGAGAGCGAGGTACTCGTGTCCCTCCTCAAGTCGCGCCTCGCATCCAGCCACGAGATCGTTCAGGCGTTCGAGCGACAGCTGCTCGTAGTTCACAGGGAACGCACCCTTCATCTGACGCGGATAGTCTTCGGCATAGCGTTGTAGCTGGCGAATGCAGATGGAGCGTGCCTTGGGATCATCGGGTACCGGCCCAGCCTTCTTCGGGGCCTCCTTCGCACCGGTCGCAGCCGTCTTGGTTGACCCAACACCGAGATCGGTAGCGGTTGAAAACGACACTGCCTTACCCGATGGTGCAGCAGTTCGTGCGACTTCGGCCTCGTCCATCCTTCGAATGAGAGTCGCTCCATCCCCCTTCGCCTCGTCCTGGAGCGGCGGGAGGAGAGTGTTCGTCAACAAGGTGCGGGTCTCGAGCGACAGTCGTTGTTCGGTTGGGACGTCCGCCTGCAGGGAAGTGGTAGCCACAGGTACAGAACTCACCGTCGTCGTCGATGAAGGGGTGGCCAGAGCCGCGATATCGTCGATCGTCACTGGGGTTGGTAGTGGTGCTGGTGTTGCCTTCGGAACGGTCTTCTTCCTGGAGACGGAGCCAGAGGGGCGTACGGAAGGTGCGTCGGTGGAGCTCATCCTGATCCAGGGTGGTGGTGCGTCTACTAGGTGTCTAACGTGCGAATGATCGTGTTCATTACCTTGTTAGCTCTTTAACGATGGCAGCTCGTGGCCAGGGCCGAGGTCGCGGAGGTCGTAGGGGTCGTGGTGTGCCTCGCAACCATCGAGGCGAACCAGGTGAACCTTGGTTCAATCAAAACATCCCCAACAACAACGGAGACGACGGTAACGCCGGGCTTCCACCGGAAGTACTGCAATGGCTCCGCGTCCCTGAAGGTGGGCTCCCGGATCTAGCGATCCAACCTGCACCTGCTGACGCGCAAGCGCGAGGTATCGAACGTCTACGCTGGGTGCAAGGCGGTGAGAACGAGGTCGAGGCAACCACCACAGCGGAGAAATGGGTCGAACCGCCACGCAACTCCGCTGCCGGTCTCGCGCTCGAAGATCTCGAGTATACCGAAACGACAGAATCCGCGTTGACCGGAGAGGAGGATGATGCCGTGAAGGTCGAGGAGGTCGAGTATGAAGGCACCAAGATGCCTGCAAGCCAAGACGAGTTGCCGGTATGTGCCGTATGGCAGCAATTCAAGACCACACTCGAACGCGATGTCGAACTAAAGGTATTCGACTGGGCTCTGGTCAGGCCTGACTATACACACGTCGTGTACGGCAAGCGACGCACCGGCAAAACGCACTACGTGCGATGCTTGATGCGTGCCCTGCGTCCGTACTACCCCGAGGTGTATGTCTTTACCGAGACCAAGATCGATGTCGAGTACGAGCCATGTGTCCCACGCCGATTCATCTTCCAAGGCTTCAACGAAGACATCTTGACCGGAATCATGGATCGACAAGCAGAGCGTGTCAAGAAGATGCGCCAGCGAGGCGAGAACGACGAGAACATCTACGTACTGATCATACTCGACGACTGTATCACCGAGACACACATCAAGAATGCCGAGGTACTACGTCGCGCGTTCTTCAATGGGCGTCACTACTACATGTCGATCATCATCAACTCACAGGATCACAAGGCGTTGGGACCCGATCTCAGGTCCAATACCGATATGGTAGCGTGCTTCCCCGTCAAGAGCGAGCGCGACAAGGAGGCGATTCGAACCAACTACGCTGACTTCTTCAAGAACGACGACGAGTTCGATTCGGTGGCGCAAACAGTCGGTGCAGTACCGTACAACATCTTTTTCATTGATCAATCGCGTCCTTACATGGACCCAGGTAAGTCAATGTACGTCGGCGTCATGCCTCCCGACGAGGAGGTATTTCCATTCTTCATGGGTACGCGGTCGTTCTGGAAAGGAGCCGAGTCACAGCTGTCACACTACCTCGGTGAGTCGCTGCTCGAAGTCGACGACTGGGGAATCGTGAACAACACGTACAAATTCAAGATGGACGGCATCGACCTCGACAAGCTCAAGGAGTACTGGAAGGAGAATGGCCGGCAGCCGATGTTCCCTCAGACGTACGCGCAGAAGCACGGCTGGAAGTAGCGCGCTCTTCGAGCCTTACCAACCGACGAAAGATTAAATCGTCTTCATCACAGCAATGTTGAATGGTATGCTGTTGATGTTCGGTGCATTTCTCCAGCGACTCGACCGCCTTCTCGACCTTGACCAAACGAATGAAGTTGTCCTTGTCGTTGTCACAACAGACTCTGATATCTCTCGTATGACCAGTGACCTTCTCCTCCAGCGCAGCGATCCGTTTGTTGTTTGCCGCAAGCGTATTCTCGACCTCTGTCATCCGCGCTTTCAAGCAGATGATGTCCTTGCGCAGCACCCACGCCTCCTCGCTCACACCGACCGTCGACACAGAGCCGTCCGAGTCGTAGCCTTCGGTCGATGCGTCGGAATCGACAGCAACCAGACCTGCGTTGGGATCGTATACGATATTCCCTCCCGCGTTGATTCGCATCTGATCGAGTCGGATCGGTGGGATGCGTTTCACCTTCTGCGCCGGGTAGCGACGCGGAGAACGCGATGATTCGTCGTCGACGCGCGGATCGTCTTCGCCTTCGCCAGCCCACTTCGGGCATTTCGAGACGTAGATACGCCACGCGTCGTCTTGGTCGACGTTCTCCTCCATCCACTTGAGCATCGCGGGTCGATGCTTCTCACAGGGGCATGTCGACAGCGACGGAAAACCCCAGCATCGACGTTCGCGTTCGCGTTCGGCAGCGTCTGGCTGCGACGGACCGGACACAGACGCCGGGTCGAGATCCTCGTCGTGCGCGTCGTCCGGTTCATACAGCTCGGTCGACTTTTCATCTTCCGATGATTCTTCCTTGTCGCATCGATGATACACGTAGACGTGTTGCGCGTCGGGGATCGGTACATTACACGTTACACACGGCACACGAGGCAGAAACGACTCGCATTCTTGGCAACCACCCCACGTCGAATGGTCGGTACAATCGCGAAGGCACGCGATACAATCGCTAAGTCGTCGGCTCTGGTATACGGGCTCGCTTGTGGTCGTGGTCGTCGTTGTCGGACACTCGTCCTCGCTTGGGACGGCGCGTGACTGTGTAGGGGAACCCGTGAACACATGCCACTGTTTCTCACCGCGATCAAAGCACCATACCATATCGTCTGCTTCGCTCATCTTTGTAGTACTTCTGGTGGCCACCGGCGCTAAACTCGAGTGGACGAATAATAGGTTCACACAAGGCGCAAGCAGGATAACGTAACAAACACGTCCAGAAATCGTGTGACTCCTCGTACTCTTCCTCCTCCAGTGTGGCGAGCGTAGCGAGACGATGGAACAAGCGGTGGTACTGACGGTGGTGGAGCTCGCTGCCGATACTGCGATTAAGTATGGCGCTGTAGGAGCGACTTCTAGCGGCGTAGCAGCGGCTTCTACCGCCATTGGAATAACGGGCTACGCTGCCATTGGCTGGCTGGTTTCGCTTGCAGACAAAAGCGGCTTCCAGTGGGGTATCATAAATGCCTACTGGAACGCGCTGAACAACATCGCCACCCCGCTCGCCTTCACACTCCTCTTCAATGAGCGCTACTCAACCACCCAGTGGATCGGCATCGTCGCCATCAGCATCGGAATTGCCCTCGTCGCCTCAGGATGAAGGATCGGAAGCCTGGCTCGCCGAGGGCACGTTCCTCGTTCAAGTCTCAGTCCCTATGGGCCTCATCAATGAGCTCATCCTCCTTCAACCGCGACTCAAAGAGTTCCTTGAGCTCTACTTTGGGAAGAGCGAGGATACCCGCTTCGATGTTGAGCGCCTGGTCATCGCGCTCGGTCCTCGCGCCGGCGCCGACGCCGACGATTCCAGCGGTGGAGGTAGCGGCGGCGACGCTGCTCCAGATCAACCAAGCGACAGCGCGCCTGGCGTTGCTAGCGAAGGAGCGACGCTCTGCCCGGAAGGAACCTGTGCTCATATTGGATGCAACCAACTCGACGACACCTATGCCGTTCCCGCCACTGTTCCAGACGGAGCGGTTGAGTCTGCCGCTACCGTCCCGGACGCCGGACATGATTCAGATCCTGATGGATCAGTCTTACTTGACGAGCTTATCAAGTCTGGACGATTCAACCCACACGGCGAAGACGACGACAAGCCCTGCACCGACGACAGCTGCATGCGATTCCCATGCGTCGCAGACCGCTGACGACCTCGATGACTTCTTGATCAAGTGGGGTTTCGAACCCGAAGACTTTACTGCGTGGATCGACTCGCTTGACCCTCCTGCTCTGCTTGCAATCGCACAAGGTGATCAATAAACTGCTGCCTCTGCGCACGGTATCCGAGATCGTAGTGTTGTTGCGTGTACGCGTGCTCGCCGCTGCGGTACAAGAACGTTTCGTGGATCGTGGCTACTTGCTGGCTTCCGTTCTCTCGGTGTCCGGTGACCCGGTAGCCGGTAGACCTTGGGAACATTCTTCGTTCAGTCGTCCAATGTGTTGAATAAAGTCAAGCCGATCCCAGCGATCGTCGAGGTGGTACGTGAACACCACGGGTTTGCGCTTGGGTCTTGTAACAATCAATCGGATGATGTCGTAGCTACCTCGACCGGTAACACCTTCGACGCGGTACGAGACTGTCGACATCGAGGCCCAGCCTGCGTGCGGTAGACCCACTGAAGCCAGATCAAGTCTCTCGGTACGTTCAACCACCGAACGTCTTCAGGCTTGTAGCAACGACGGCAGGTGATATGCTCACGCAAAGCTTCTGCGTCGGCAAGTGACCAGTTCCAGGCGTCTCGGTTCTTGATTGCGAGTTCACAAGCTTGCGCGAGTCCGATACAGCAGTACTCTCGGTTCATACGTTCAACGGTCGTCTGCGGCTCGCAACGTGGAGAACACCCGAGCAGCGTTCGGAGCAGGTGTGGAAAGCAAATGACGCTCCTTTGCCGTCGCCACCGTGTCGTCGCTTGCAGTCGCGCGAAACCAACCCACTATGAATCAACTCTGCATGCGATAGCGTCAACACGTAACGATGACCCTTGTATTCGACATCGAACAACGATACATGGTGCGAGGCGTCCTCACCGCGCACAAACGACATGGTCTACGAACGCATACACTCGCTACGGCACGTGTGGGGGTCTTCGCGGGTACAGGTAACAACTGACGCGAGTGGCTTGCCTGGCGCTGGTGATATAGAGCTCCATACGACAGTCTCGCCGTACATCTTCTTGAGGTGGCGGTCCAGCCACTGCGCCATGCATCCTTTGTTCCACGGCACCCTCTGAACAAAGTGATGGTAACGACGAGGCCCCCATACCGATATCCACACGTGCCACTTGCTTTCGCGCTTGCGACGGCGATCCTTTCGAGCGCGTAGGTTGTAGGGATGCGGGCCTTGAACCATCGTGGCTTACCGAGAGGGAGAGGTGGCACCGGCGCGGTCGAACAAGAACCGTGCTCGCGAGTCGGCAGTCCACATATCAAAGAAACAGCCGGGAGCTGCTTCTACGTTCCGAAGCCACGTGATCAATGGAAGCAGCTTCTCGCGGTCCATGAACCACACAGGCATGTGTTGCACCATCGCTGCACGGTCGCGCGCCGGACAACCTTCGAGGAGAGCATCGTACACGTGGCCGTAGCGCGACGGCTCAGTCGCAGTAGAAGACATGGTGGGAGTTTAATTGAGACCGTAGCGAGTAGCACACAGCTGCGGTTTAGACGCCATGTTCTTGTCGTACCATGCGCGCAGCACTCTACTCTGTGGAGTACACGCGCAGATCATGGTATACTTATCGTCGTGGTATATAACAATATAGTTCGACGACCAGCGACAGTGATCACAACCAACCTGCCATTGGTGCGATACACCAGCATAGTCAACAACACGAAACATCTCCTCAAATCCCGGTAGTTGTACTCTCAACTCCGCTCGTAGTCGCTGCAACGCGGACGTGGTAGTAGACGACATGATCAAACTGGTAACGACCATTACCGATATACCTCCACCACCTCCTTCCCCAAACACAATAATCACAGGTACACTTCCGAATGGCTTTGATCGCGACGGGGGCTGCTGCGGCTGTAGCCGTCGTCTCGGACATCACCCTCGCGGCCTCGATCAACAACGTGTTCTACGGCTTCCTACAGGCGTGCGACACGATCGGTTACAACAACGACGATTGCGACATGCTGCTGCTGCTCACGCGCTCGGTGGCGTCGCGCTTTGCACACATTGCGCCACAGTACCTCGACTCGGTGCCGGAGATCACACAGGCACTACTTCGCGCGTTGCAAAGTGGCCGGGCGTGGTGTCGCAAGTATCGGGGCTTCGGACGGTGCAAGCGGTTCGTGTTTGCGGCGAGGTATGCGACCAAGTTCCAGCGGCGACAAGCGGATATCACGTTGCTCTCGGCTGAACTCCACCGGTGGTGCGCTGCGTACAACTGGTTCCAGGCGTCGAGCTCCGAGTACTCAGCCCCCGTGACCAGCGAGGGAAGTCACTCCCCGTCTTCGCTGTAAAACTGCGATCGCATTTCGAGGTATAAACTTGCCGATAAGGTTATACTATAGTACTGAATAAAAAGTATTATAATTAAACATACATAATATATATATAGTAGTCAGTCATGCTCGATGGTGACGTTTATTCCAGGAATTTCCTTGAAAAAAGATGCTGACGTCATCAACCGATCGTGACGCGTGCATCGCGCAGGACTTCGGCGACGGTGGTCGACGCGACGCGCTTCTGGTAGTCGCCGGGGAGGAAGCGAAGAATGGGCGTCTGGGTCGAGATGCTCACAGGTAGTGTCCGCACCGGCGGCCTATCGTAAAGCGCCATCTGCGCAGGAGTCGCTCCTGGATTGCGCGGGCGAAGCGACTCCCGGAGATCGAGCGCGTCTTTAAGAGTCAGGTCGCGGTTCGTGGCGACCCACAGGTCTCCCGGCTTTCGCATGCTTCCTTACACTGCTCGTGACTACGTGTGCGACGCGTTCCTTGTGTTCTCGCTGTTCTTGTTCTGGACTCTGCTTGTCCTCTGGGTGTTGTACTTGTGGTGTTGTGGTGGCTTCTGAATGCTGTTTTCCGACACACAGCTGTTGTACCTCGCTGAGTTTGTGGTGGTGTTCTCGTACTGTGTCCAACTACTGCGATACTTCTTTTCGTGTTAGTTTTATGGCGTTGTCACCCACCGTACGCCAAGACATAAGAGCCTTTTTGAGTTTTGTCGGTGTTTTGCTTTGCACGCTTTACTTTACGCTCGCGGTGTTCAAGTACACGATCGGCTTTTGATGAATACGTGTGAAACTCTAGCCCCGGTGGTGTTGTTCTCTGCTGGTGTTTCGTTTATCTCGTACTTTACACAGCTTGCGTTTGGCGCGGTGTTTAGTCGTCGTGTCAACCTGCTCACGTTGATCCCGTTGGTGGTGTTGGTACCCTTTGCTATTCGTTGCTGATGTGCGCTCTGCAGTGTTACAAGTGTGGGTGTTTCAACACAGTGATCGATTGCACGTATCGCGACATTCGCAGCGGTGTGGTGTTCTTTTGGTATTGCGCCGAGTGCGACATTTACTTTTGACCATGCCGGTGGAGTGTATACGCGTGCGCGTTCAGAGTCGTGTTCAGAGAGGAGTGGTGGTTATGTGGATGTGGCATGCACATGTTTGTATTTTTTCCGATCACTATACGTGCAATCACACCAGCCGTGGCGAGCGACCACACGACTCTACAGTCCGCGCGACGCGAGCAGCGCAAGTGCCTCGCGTGTCAGTGTCGGGGCTCCACCGACCGAAGACACAACAGCCGCCGTAGCAATCTCGTCGATCTCTTGAATCGACTTGCTCAGCGCCTCCGCTGCCGTACGACCCGTCCAGTTCCAGATGAAGTTGCGCGCAACGCGATACAGAATGAACGCCGCTACGGCACCTGCACCATACACGAGTACCTTGGTCACGAACGGGAGTTCAGCGGGTGGTGGTTTCGCCAGCGCTTGGGTCTCCTCTCCTTCACGCAGATTCGCCGCGGCGTTCTCGATCAAGTGCTGCGCCAGAGCAGCAGCGGGGTCCTGCTCGGGATCGACCTTCACCTGCTTGCGCATGCGGCTCTTGACCTTGGCGAGCTGGTCGGGTGGCAGAGACGACACGGCACGCTTCGGTGGGTCTTTCTTGACCGTGGGTTCTTGCTCAACCTGCATTACGTCGAGATGGTCGCTTTGGATGAGGTCGTGGTGGTCGTAGAGCGCTTAGACGACGCACCGGTGCCGGATTGCATGCGCTGTTGGATCTTTCGCTTGGTAATGAACTGCGCAACTCCTTGGCCGAGGTATTTGTTAAACACCTCGCGTTGGACACCATCTGAGTAGTTGATGTACTCGCCTTGTTTGCCTGAACGAGCGACCAAGTACGCGTTCGAGAAACCTGCATTGACCATTGAGAAGTTGGTAATGAGTTTTTGAGCGTGTGTAGTCAAACGGCTATAGCGTTGGTTCAGTTCCTCGTCGGACTTGCCGTTAGCGGCAAACGTAGAATACAGATTGCTGGCCGGTGCATTCAGATCCAAACCGTTTTGATCCGCTGCTTTCAGTTCTTGCATTGCTAACACAATCGCATGTGCGCGATTAGGGCTGAACAACTCTGCGAGTGTTACCTCGGATTCGTGGTCGGTAACAACGACGTTGCCTTCGCCATCGACGTCGAGAATTCCGAGGTTCGACCAAAACCACATTCGCGATTGCATATCCTTTGCCTTTTCCACTGACAGTTTGCCGGAGTTTACCAACGCCACAAGCGGGTCCTCGCCCGGTGCAGCGTATCGTAGCAAATCAACGTAGATCTGGGCAAGATACGCAGGTGTAGATACGTCGTCGGCTCTCCTTTTGTCGGATGCGGTGCCCTTAAATGCAAGTGGATTGGAGTTTTCCATTGCCAAGTGTAAAATGGGATTGAACGCGACAGGCTCGGTATCAGTCATGTGTTGGTAGTGTAGACCGTCTCGCTCTGGTTTGGTGAAAGCTCCATTGCCACCATCTTCGCCGCTGAACAGATTGCGCACTCCTGCGTTTTGTTGTAGGTAGTTGGTGATTTCCGAGTAATCGCCGTGCAGATCATCGGGTGAGATGGTCTTGCCGCGGTAGTCGGCGTGCTCGACCGTGGCACGTCGATCCTCGACCTGCATCGAAGCGTTCATCGTCTCTTGCATCTCTTGACGAGCGGCGGTCTGCGTCGCTTGCGCAAGCCCTAGCGCCGACATGAGCTGTTTGTCGCTGCGCATGTGTTGCAGCAGCTCCTCGAGCTTGGCACCTGCTTGTACGTCACCTCGGGCGTTAAGTTCGTTCAGGTAGCCAGCGATACCCATGATCACGAGGTCGGCGTTGATCTTCGATACCGCGCGTCCTTTGACAACCTTAGCCTGAATCATCGAGTGCATGATATCGGCCATCTCCTGTGGTGTCGGAGTGGCGTCGCCGCCGCTTTTGAACAGCGAGTACCCGAGCATTGCTACCGGCCAGAATGCTTCGTTACCTTGGTATGTAATCCTGCCGAACGAATTCAAAATCGACGACGAGTTCATGGACAGCGTGGCGTTCAACAGCGACGCGTATCGATGCCCGGCGTCAACGATTAGCGCGTTGTGCTTTTGGATGATCAGTTGTGATGCGGGGTCATTGGGACTTGCTTGAGCGGTGATGACGCGCTCGTAATCGCCAAGGAAGTTTGCAGCATCACCAGCAAGTTCGTCAGATACCGACCCGGTGATGCCGATGTTGTTGTACATCTCCTTCCAGAAGCCGTGCCACTGTTCGTACGTCTTGAGACCACCACTACGGCTGGCACCGAGTGACATCAACGAGCTCACAGCGTCCGGGTTTGCCAAGAAACTGTTGCCCTGCGTACGTTTGGTGAAGAGTTGTTGCCAGAACTGGCGATCGATCAGGATCTTCTCGTTGACGAACCGCGCGTCGGTCTGGCCGCTAGCACCGAGCACTTCGCCTGCTGCAGCTGCATCGTTCGTGGCTCGTACTACCTGAGCGGCTGTGTTGGTGACGACCTGTTCGACCGCCTCTTGTGTATGCGGCTTCGACAGTACGTCTGACACTTGTTGTTGGCCGTTCTCGATGACCTGCTTCACGTGGGCGTTCTGGGTACGCGCAGCGTCGTACTGCTCAGCCGCTACGTCTTGTTCTGCACTGGTACCAGAGCTTGCGGCAGAGTTCAGCGCAGTTATGGCTCCTGCCAGAGCACCACCGGCTTTTGATGCAGCTGAGCCAACGAATGATGCCAGCGATCCAACGGCCGATGCCACGCCACCGGCAGCGATGGCTGTAGCCGCAGCGACACGTGACGCGCCCGCGCCAGCGAGATCCAGAGCACTGACACCACGCTGACTTTTGATGCGTTCGAACGCGGCAGATCGCCTCGCTTTTTGTTCTTGAAACGGGTCCTTTTTTCCTTTCGCCAGTAGCGTTTGGTCGAGTGTCACTTGTTTCACGTCGGTGTTGCGTGCTTTCTTTGTGACACCGGGTATATCCAACGAACCGGTACGTCGGTGGGTACGCTTCTTCACGACCTGCATACCGGGCGGTTCGTCGGTCGCTTCGTCGATCAGGTTGCCAAGTGCTTCGTGTGTCAACTCCTCTGCTTGCTTCTGAGCTTGTATCGCAAGGACGTTTGCGGGTTCGTTCGGTGTGGACGAGGTGCCAGTCGGCTCAATCACGGGCTCTACGTCGACCCCGGGGAGCTCGATACTCGCTGGTTCCACGACCGGTGGTGGAGCGGTACGTTGCTGTGCAAGTCGTGTGAGCTCTTCGTTCTCGGCAAGTCTTGCACGTGCACCGGCAATCACCTTCTCACGCGCTTCAAGTTCGCGTTGGTATCGAAGCTCGAGCTCTTGAAACTCGCGCTCTTGCTGTTCGCGTTCCGAGCGAAGACGTTGTTCCAGTTGCTGCTGTCCGCGTTGCAGTTCTTCAATACGACGCTCGCGTTCGGTTTCGTTACCGATCTGACCGCTTAGCAGTATATTTTGCTGCTCGAGTTCTTGCGTTCGACGCTGAAACTGTTGCTCGAGTTGAGTACGAGTTTGGTCGGTAGCGATTGCCACGTCTTGTTGGTACTTGACGCGGAGTTCGTTGCGGATACGTTCGTTCTCAGCAACTTGTTGTTGGCGCGCTTCTTCGTTACCGCCACGCAACGCGTCGAGCTGTTGCTGAAACAAGTTACGCTGTTGTTGCAATTGTTCATCGGCAGCAACACGTGCGTTTTGGGCTTCCTGAGCAACGCGGATACGTTCTTGTTCCTGTTGTTGCTGCATGGCACGTCGGAGCGTCTCGCCCTCGGTGATCTGTTGCTGCATCTGCAGCCGTGAAGCCTCCAGCTGCTGGCGGAGTTGCTCCTCGGCGGTACGTCGTTGCGCTGCCTCCTCGGTGCTCTCCGCGAGTTGCTTGCGAACTTGTGCGCTGGTCTCTGCGAGCAGCGCAAGTTGCGCCAGTACCTCAGGATCGGTCTGGTAAACGACTTGCGGGGCTGCTGGTGGGGGTGGTTGCTGTTGCAACTGCAGCTGATTCAACGTATCGATAATCGCCTGGGAAGCAGAGTTGTTTGCTGCGATGATCGCAGTAGCACCGTTATCCGGTGGCGGACGCTGTTGCTGTTGCATCGCTTCCATCAACGCTTGGTAGTACATCTCTTGCTGCTCGGCTTGCGTGGTACTCGCTTGGCGGTACTGGTCGATAAAGTCTTTTTGAAGTGTGACCAAGCCATCGACATTGACTTCGACGACACTCGGTGCTCCAGGTTGGCGTGCTGCTTGGATCTGCTGGTTGAAGAACGGCTCGAGTACGCTCTTCATCGCACGCGCCATGTCCTCTGCCGACGGGGGATCAGGTGCCGCAACGTCTGCCACGCCGGTGTTACCGGGACCGGCTTGCTGCACCTGAGCCCACACTCGCTTGAGATCGCTCATCTTCTTGGGCATATCAGCCGGTGATCCGCGCTGCTCGTTTGGTTTCGGTGTGCCAGAACCAGGTCGATGCACGTCGTTCGATGGATCGTCGGGTGCACCGTCCATGTAGTTTGATGGCCACTTGTACATGTCGAGAAACTCGATCATACCGTCTCCGCGATACCACGGGGGTACTGGGTCACCGCCACTGGCCTTTGCCATATCGGCCCAGTGGTGCGCTCGCACAATGAACTTGTAGTACAAGTAAATTTGGTTCAGGTCGTCGCCTGGACCGTACGTCTGTAGTGTAATCAGCTTCTTGCGAAAGTCCCAATGCATGTCAAGTTCGCTGCTCAAGAAATCGCGCACGCCTTTGACGTGAAACAACGGCTTGCTTTCCCATGGCGTCTGGCTGATCTTTGTGTTGAACTTGGAGTTGCCACACATCCACGCGCGAAAATCATCGCGCCAATCCTTGTCGATCTCGCTTTCCTTCAAACGCTCGAGATGTTTGACGTACTGCGTGGCATACGCCGTCTGTACAGGAGCAGCAAGGTTGTTGTTGAGACCGGTTTCGTAGAAGCGCTGTAGTTCATGATTGCGCAGCTTATCCGGTGGCACCATCTTGTCGAGCTTGCGCTCGAGCAAGAGCGGGTGCTTCGGCGCCGCATACTTGCCGGGTGGTGCTGCCATCGCGAAAGGGCTGCGATGCAGAATGAGGTGAGCAACTGCGACGTTTACTTTAGCTTTAGAAGACCGTTCCGCGTGGCGCGCTTCTGCGTTCGCTTTGCTTGAGACCCAGTCGGGATCATCGTGGTACTGCGCAAGTACTTGTTAATGTACGTTCGGCATTGATCGGGTGACCAAGACGCAAATCCGCGTGGGTAGTAAGACCCGGTGCCGTTGGGTGGTGGAGCCCATTCAAACAGTACAACGCGTCCAATACCCGTTGGAGCCACGGCGTATGCTTTGAAGCCGATCGTGTCGAGAAACTCGACCAAAGGGGACGCTGTGTTGGTAAGTGTACCGGGGTTGCTGACGAACATGAGATTCAGCCAACGACAAAAGTTCGCACCTTGTTCCTTGGTCATGCCGATTTGTTTTGGGCAAAACCATTCAAGATGCGAGTCGTGTGTAGGGATGAAATCACCTTGAAGCAAATCACCTTCTTGCGGCGGCAAAAAAACCTCGTTTGTGGGTCGCTGACCAAGCGAGACCGGTCCCACTCGGTAATAAAGATCGAAAGGAAACGTTACGTTTTCGCCGGCGTATGTGTCAGAGACTGCTTGTTCACGCTTCGACTGGTATGGTGATCCAGCTGTGAACAACTCGACGCTGCCCATACGGTACTCGATGTACTTGTGCGGGTCGAGCCCCGCCTTGCCAGGGAATCCGCCCATCCCTTTGATGATGGTACAGTTGTCACTCTCGAATGTAAGGTTGTAGCCACCGCCGTTATCGATTGTGTACTGCGCAGTGCATTCGTTGGTGGCTTTGGTCGTAGCGGCATACGCGTTTGCTGGTGTGATGACGTGACCTCGCAGTTTGTCGCTTACACACTTGTCGATTGTGGCTTTGGGTGGCGGGGCGACAGCTGGCCCTGTTGCGGTGCACAAGATACACGGTGTCTTGTGTGCCGCTCCTTCGCGTGTACGGTCGGTAAAGTGCTCGGTCAACGCACGCAGGTCGCTCTCACCTGGAAACACAACGATCGACACGAGCTTGCCGATTGAGTCCACGAGTGGGATGCCCCATTGGTTGTGGTACGTGTAGTACGTCAGCCACGTCGTGCCTGCGATCGCACTAGCTACAGCCGCGCCAATGTCCATGGTCTAAGGTTCGTTGTGTTCACCGCTCGTACCGCTCACAAAACAACACACGACAACAATGGCTGCCGTATGGGCGTTAGGAATCGCTGCCGGGCTTGGGCTCGGCAAGTACCTCGTCGACAACACCGACGAGCAGATTGAACCACAGCCGCAGGAACAGAAGTCGAAGCGCAACGTACTGTGGGTGTTCGAGGACTACAAGCAGCTCGTGTCGTCGCCGACCTTCGTCAAGAACCGCTTCCAACGCGATGCATCGCTCGTGAACGTTTCACCGGGTCAGTTTGACATCCCGAACTACACCATCTCATCTGGCGGCTACCGAACACAGGTCGCACGCATGCCTACTGTATGGTGATCTAAGCGACTCAACAAGTACTCGGTTTCTCGTTCTGTAAACAACAACACTGCCCAACATGAGCATCCGCGGCGCAGCGCCGACCATGTCGGAGCAGCATCGCGCTGCCAAGCAGGCGATCGCAGCGCAAGAGCCCGGTGCCATCCGCCTCAATGACTTGCAGCAGACGTACCCGCGTGTGGCGTTCGCGCCTGATGCCCGCGATACCGATGTTCAGCTCAAGGCTGAGTTGCTGGCGTCAAGCGCAAACATGGTCGGTCAGGTAACGTATGGGAAAGAGGATCTTGCGTACCTGAAGAGCAAGCACATGCAAAACGAAGAGTTGCAGAAAGACATCTGGATTGCTGGTCTGTTCGATCTTACCGATCCTGCTACCAACCGCCACGTACGCGAACTGATCCCTGACTTCTACGAGAAGCAGCAGCGTTACTTTGACGCTGCAATCGACAACTCCAAGCGATGGACCAAGATCAACATGATGGGCATCCAATCGAAGGAAGACATCGACTTTCTCTGGCTGCTTCACACACAACAGATCCACATCCCGGTCGGTTTCCTGCCGACACAGCTCATGACGCCGCTGGGTCTCGACGGCAAGACCGACAGCACGTCCGAGGACTTTACGGTCAAAGGTCGTGGTCTGTTCAACCCTGCTCGATTCATTGGTCACGGGCGTACGGCGGTCCCTGGTCTTGGCTGGAACTCGCGCAACCCGATCAACGCGCTTACCACGCCGACGACCGATACCACCGCGGGTCCTCAGGGTATTCTTCAAGGCAACTACTTTACGCGTTGGTGGTACGACGATGCTCGTGCTCCAACCACGGCTGGTGTCAACCAATGGAAAGGCTTCTCCAAGCAACCATCTGCGTACGCCAACCCAGCAGCAAATGTTCCCGGTGGAACTCTTGCGGCTGTCATGGGTCGTCGATAAACTCGCTTGCTCTCATTCTGTTCGTCATGCGCTTTCCCCTCTGCACCTCTCCTCCTGGCTCGAGAGCCGCGTGGCTCGCTCGTCGTCGCGAGCTCAAAGGCACTGGCGACGAGGTTCGTTTCGGCGGTTCGTCGCTCGCAGATTTACTCAACATCGGTTATGGCTCGCCGTACAAGCTGTACGATCAATGCAAGAGCGAGAATGAAGAAGAACAGAAAACCAGCACAGCGATGCAACAAGGTCTCGATCTCGAGTGGTGCGCGCGCTTCATGTACCCGGCGCTGGCGTCGTACGGGGATCAAGGGTGTGCCACCTTCATAGCGCAGGATGTGACGCGCCAGTACCTTGACGATTACATCGTTTCGGTCGACGGTCTCGAGTACACCGAGGGTCGTGCAAGCGTCCGAGTATTCGAGGTCAAGACGCTCTCGTTCGCGACGAGTACACACGACGAGGTCGTAGCTGCGTGGAGTCAGTTTCCATGCGGGATCCATCCCAAGTACTACCCACAACTCGAGCTGTACTGCCGCGCGTACGACTGCGACGAGGCGGTGCTGTTTGTGCAAGTCCCCAACGCATGGCCTGCTCTGTTTCGAGAAGCGACTGCTGCGAGCCTCGCGCGGTTAACTCCGAACATCATCGAAGAAGTCGCTGCTACTCTGATCTACCGGCGCAGCGACTCGCTCTGGGAGTACATAAGGAGCCGCGTCGCGTGGCTGCGCCAGTGTCTCCGCTCCTCTACCAAGCCCACCCGCCGCGATGTCATCCCCGCCAAGCGAGCAATCGACTACGTCGCCGACGTTTACCGAGGAACAGTGGAAGTGCATGCTGCTCGAGACATCGAGCGAAGTACAGCGACTCAAGCGGACGATTCATTCGTTGTTGATGCAAATGGCTTCGTTGACTTCGGAGCTCAGAACGGTAACTCAGGACCGTCACAGAACGGAAGTGATTCCCCCGAGTCGGACAAGTGACGTCTATGGCGGTTTCGTGGATGACGGCGTGGTTCGATCGAAGGACCGCCTGTGGCGACCAGAGCCGGGACTGAGCCGCCCCTCGGCGAGGTAAGCAGACCCAGATTGCATGTGCAGTAAACTTGCGTTGTCACCACACCTGGCACCAGCAGCGCAGCGACGTCTTCCAATGCACGCGGCGAATGAACCCACATCACGGTCTGGTTCAGACGTGGGTCTAACACCAGAATGGCGGCGTGTCCTTGGTTTCCTGGCGAGTTGTAGTTCATCGCAACGATGACGACGAAGGAGAATCTGACCGATAAGGTCGATCTCGGATGGGAGTTGGTGGTGGTTCCGGTCGGTGCCGCGGGACTCGTGTACGCGTTCGGTGGAGAACCTTTGGTGGGTTTGTTCGCGTTCTCTTGGCTCTTAGACACGCTTTACTTCTGGCACACGGAGGAGTACACGCGTCCAATCCTACACGGCCTTCTCGTGGCAACGATCGCTACAGGCATCGCGTGGCTGCTTCCGTCGGCCTTTGGCCTCCTTGCACTGCTCTTTGCCGTGGCTACAAGCGAACTGCTCGTCAATTCGTTCCTCGCCGCCGCCGTGTTGCAGCTCAAGCGCCGTGTCTCTGCCGTTGTCAAAGCAGGTGTGAAGTCGTACGAGAACGATGGAGGTCGCGATCGCAGGTTTGTCACGCCTTTCCGCCCACGAGATGGTGGACTGCCTTCACAATCTGGAGGAGGGTCTCGGATCGTTCGACGTACTACTGGGAGTTGATCCCGGTGTGAAGAATCTTGGCTTGTTCCTGCTGATACCTGGCATCGGTTACGTATGCGATACGGTCGATGTCGCATACAAGATCGATTGTGGCAAGAACGTCAGCCAAAACATGCAGGACCCTGTAAAGTGTGCCACGTACATCTCGGGACTGGATCGAGGCAGTGATGTCATCGAGGTGATGGCGCTGGTGATGGAGATGAACCAAGAACATGAAAATCGGTGTGCGATCGAGATCGTACAGGAAGGTCCGACGAACTACCTCGCAGCAGCGTTCTCGCTCGTTGCACAGCAACACTACTTTGAGTGCGAGTCGGTGCAATCCACGTCAGCCAAGTCGAACGTTTGCATACCGATGCGCGGGCATGCCGGTAACAAGCTTGCCGCCAAAGCAACGGTCACTCGGCGTTTCGGTCTCGATGTCGATGACGACCACCAAGCCGATGCCGCACTCTGCATCCTCGCCGCCTTCCAGCCACGTCTCCGTCGCATCCGCATCCCAGGAGCTCGCCCCGGTACCACCAAGTACGCCGACGAGGACATCGATACCTACACCGCCCGTATTCACCGTTGGTTGAATGCGCGTAGTTGACTCGCTTCTCGTTCTCTCGCTCACGACATGGCTGATCTCGACGACTACATCTCCGGCCGCGTCGTGCCGAAACTCGACGAGTTCGAGGCTGCTACTTCTGCGGCCGGTAACAACTACTGGAAGCACTCGGAGCACAATGGCTTTGCTGGCTTTATTCGCCACAAGGAAACCAACAAGCTGCTCGATCCCAACGTCAAGATGTGGGTCGACTGCCTCAAGAAGGACAAGAAGAAGAAGGAGGCCGAAGCTCGAGAGGCACCGAGTTCGAGCAACCACCAATCCTCCGATGACATGCCACCGGCGAAGCGTCAGAGGACCGACGCGGGTATGAACGAGGAGACAGCCGGCCTCGCGCAAACGCTGCTCATCGAGCTCGCGTCGCACAAGGAGCAGCTCGGGCACCTCATGACGATGGTCGCAGCCCTGGTTCGCGAACGCGGCATCACAGGAGTCGCTGCTGCTCCACACCCTGAACCACAGCAGTAGCTTCTGCTGCTGGAAGTTAAATACAACGTTCCACGCTCTGTTGTTTCATCCCATGCCTCACATCGTCATCCACTATCTGAACCATTTTACCGAAGCGCGTTGGTTTGATTGCAACGATACCATCAATCTTTTTGTTGAAGAACGCGTTCACGAAGGTTACACTGTTACCGCGATCGAACGATGGCCTCCGCACCCAACTCTTTTGCTACCGACGGCACCACGTTGATGAAGTCGAGCGAGGCGCTCACGCGTGCGCTGGTCTTGCTGCATGACGTCGCTGGCCTCCTACCGCAGTCGCATCATCGCGTCGCGGATGTCGAGGCGTTCATCGCGGACGCGTACCCGATCGCTACGGCGTTCGCTAACTTCTCGGGGACAGCCGGTCCTGATGCCGTGATCCTCGAACCAGCTGACGTCCCGCGCACGAAGCAGCTCGCCGGGGTCACGCAACGCAACTGGGAGGAATTCAATGTGTCGCGACGGAGCTTGAGCGACTCGAACGCATTCTTCAGAGGACGCATTGAAAGCTTGATTGCCGACAACCGGCAACTCGAGAACCAGCTTGCAGCAGTTCGCGCGGTTATCGCTCCTGCTCCACCTGCCGAACCGAGATCGATAGTGCCTCTGGCGCCTACCGCGCCGTTCCCACCGTCGCGGCGTGTTGGTACCCCGGAGTAACGCGCTTCCCTTTCGGTGTCGAGTCGGTGAAGAGGTAGTAGCTGTGTAGCGCGATCGCCCCGAAACCCAGTACATAAAGCGGAACCTTCCACTCCATGTAAGCACTGAGCACGATCGCAGGCCCGATCACGGCCGCGTGGTACAACTGGATGTTCTTACCGCACATGTCGTCAGTTCGTCGGTTCCCTCCTCACACGCGCAGCATGGCTGAACTTGATGTAGAAAAGAACGAGTTCGATGGCGACTTTACGTTCACACCAACGACGGGTGCACAGACCGTCCAGCCGTTCATCAAGAACTGCCAATCGATCTGGTTGTCGTACTACGAGATTCGTGGTGTGCCTGTCGTCGCCGGCATCCCGGTCGATCACTCGTATTACCTCGACATCCCCGAGCTGCCGATGAAGGACCGAGTCGGCATTCGCCAGAACCCGACGCGCAACATGACCCCGCTGCGACTCGATGGCATCGTCTCACGCAACGAGCTGGAGTACCCGATCCAATTGACAGCCGAAGACCGTGGCCGACTCACGAAGCTCACGTTCCGACTGTTTGCGCCCGATGGCACGCCTGCGGTCTTTGATCAGTGTACGCTGCAACTCACGTTCAGCTCTTTGCGCCAGAAGTACACGCCCTACGACATTCTTGCAGCCAGCCCCGCCGCACGCGCAGCTCTCGAGACCTACGCCAGGAACCGAACTCTGTAACGACGAAGACATGGCAGCTCCACCGGTCGATCCGTACCGCGCCGTCGACGTATTCGACGCGTTCACTGCACTCGCGCTCACGGTTTGCGAGGATCACACCGATCACGAATGGGTCAAGGAGCTCAAACGCAAGAACCAACTGCTCCAGAACGCCAAGAGCGCTTCGCAACTCGTCGGTGTCTCGGCTGACAAGTTCCTCACGGTGTTGTACCAGAACGGCTCAGGGATGTTGGAAGCCACTGGGTTCCCAGGTGGTATCACACTGAATGAGGCTGACTTTGAGACCAACATCCGCTTCTTGCACGACGTCACAGGACGATTGCTCGAGAAGCGGCCGTACGAGACTGCCACCGGCAACATCACCGAGATGGTCGGTCTCATGCGCATGATGAACTTCTTCAAGAACAACCTCAAGCGTCTTGCAGACCGCGCGCGCCAGTTGATGGAGGCACAGGGTATGAAGCGACCAGACCCGAACGCCAAGCCGGCGATCGAGCAGTTCATTGACCATTGCACTGCGCAACAGCAGCCGCAGCAAGAAGCTCCGGCAGATACTTCTGCTTCAGCTCTCCCTTCTGCGACTGCAAGCGATTGAGTTGTTCGATGAGCGTACAATACGCCTGGCCAAGACCAGGGACTAAAGCGTTGAGCGCCTTTTTTTTGAGTGAGCTGCATTGTGCGGGTAGGTTGCGGTCCTTCACCTTCTGTGCCAGCTGAGCACCCTCGCGCTTCAGGTACGAGTACGCCATCCAGCGCAGTGGAATGGCGATGGGCCAGAACAACCAGACGTACCACTGGTTCAGGGTTCGGTCGATGTTCCATTCGTTGTGAATCCACGTGAGTCCAAATACAACGATGCCACCCACGGCCCACGCGGCTCCAACCCAGAGCAGGAGATCGGCGAACGTGGTGCCGTTTTCGACATCGACGTTGACGTAAACGGGAGGGGGTTGGGGAGGGTAGGCGACGCGATCCCACACTTCAACCGGTCCTCCGAGGCCGGTGACGCCGGGGATGACACCCGGCGCGGAGGGCTGCGACAAAGTCTCCATTGCTGCTTGAGAATGGCGAGGAAGCGCTTGCGGTTGCTCTCGAACAAACGACGATCCTCGTCAGGTAGCTGGCACCTGTACGACCAATAGAACCCACCCCCAAACGTCGGTAAGTTTGCTTGGATGAAGCGTATGATCGCTGCGATGCGGTACTCGGTGATGACGCGCGACGGTGTGGTCTCGAGTCCTGTAAAGTACCACCCGTAACGTGCGAGCAACTCTGGCCGGTCTTGGTACAGCAAGTGCCTGACGACCGTGTTCAGGTACGGGATGTTGTGGCGATATCGAAACAGCGGGTGGCCGTCAGCCTTCAAGCGTTCGAACGCTCGGGCGATCCACTTGTATCGCTCATGGACGCGCTGGCACACCTCGATCGGCATGAGCTCGTCGCCGTGCTCGTCGTAGTACCATCGAGAACATACTCGCCGCTTGATCTGCAGCCATCGCTCAGAGTACTTTTTGAGCTTGGCTTCTCCGAGAGGTCGGATGAACTGCTTGATGGTCCTTCGGTCGAGGAGCACGAGGTCGCGGTAGGTGGCTCGTGCTGCTCCACACCGTGCAGGAACTCCGTCCACACGTCGCTCGTCGGCGCAGCACTCGCACGCCCAGATACGCATCCATTCGACGCAGTTCTTTTTGATAACAGCCATGTCGTCAGGCGGGATGCGAGGATCCATGTCAACAGCCTGCTTGAGCAGTTCTGCCAAGTGGTTCTCACGTCGATACGGAGCACTACGGCCGGGGAGAGATACGGTAGTCCAGCCAGCAGGATCGTGAGTACCACCCCCGCCGTCGCCCCCAGCGCCGTCGTCTGCAGCAAAATAACGCTCCTGCACGTAACACTGCTCCAGCACCAGTCCACAACCGGTACAGACCGCATGTCCATCGTGATAACCCATAGGAGCGTCGGTACCAGAAGGGCAATCACACTCGCGTACAGGATGTAGAAGCACCTCCACACGTTGCTCAAGCTGCGCCCGTCGCCGAAGCACATCAGCCTTTGTGTGTTTACCGCGCCGGTCGTTGGGTCGCGGCGCAGTACCCTTGATGCGACCATCCTGCCGACCCACGAAGAAACGCATGTGTCCCACAGCGACATTGCAAGAGGTGCACGCGGTACGAGGTACGTCAGAGAAGTGAAACGTTTACTAGGAAGCTCGGCTTACTTACAACTTTGTTGGAGATGCCACACGCGCATCGAAAGTGCCAGAAGTTCGTGAAGCGGTATACAACGCGTGAAGCGACCGCCTTCTTGCAGTAGCTACACCGCGTACGGAGCCGCATCTTCAACTCACAGGCGCGACGGCACAGTAATCGACGTGCACGCCGTATCGGACTCGAGCGCGAGAGAGGGCGAGTTGCGCGGTCGGAGCGAGGATCGTGTACACGGTCGCCTGCTTCTTCGAGTAGCAAAAATGCGTGACAGTCCACGGCACGTTATCGCGATTGAATCGGCACGTAGTCCGAAGATGCCCGAGTTCGCGACAGAGCTTGCACTTGCGCATCAATCGACACACTCGTACGGCCGACCGGAAGCTGGTAAGGGGACGATCACGCAGCTTACGTGAGGCAACGAACACCAGTACTTGGCACACGGAGTACACCTGGGTGCAATGATCGACTTCTTCCCTTCGCAAACACAGTACTTTACGCGACAGTCAGCGGGTCGGTTGCAGTAACTACACTTGTAGTCGGGCATCGATTACCACGGAGAGAGTTCGTCGCGGATGGCGCGCGACCAGTGGCGAAGCTTGGCGAGGGACTCGGAGAGGAAGTACGGCGCGATGAGGAGGTGGATGGCGTCTGGTGTAAACCCGTCGATGCTCGGGTTAAGTACCCCCGCGATCAAAGCAGAAGTCAGCACGTGACCCACAAAAGCGATCGACGCTTCAAGGAATTGCAGCAGGGAGTTACTTCCCTCGGGATCGTAGTCCGGAAGCACCGTCTCCCATAGGATGGAGCTAGGGATCGTTGCCCCGAGCAACCCAGTGAACGCATGGGAAGTCGCTCCCAGGTACCACGCAAGCGACTCCGCCATCTGTCGATACTGAAACACCGGTCTTGGACTGCTGGAGAGTACTGCTACCTCTACTGTTCCAATAGAACCCGATGACGCTGACTGTAGTACTGCGATCTTGTGTGAACGGTCAATACTACGACCTCGGTACGTTTACTAGTCACCGCATTGGCTGCTTACACCGGGCCTGCAGCGCGGCGGGTCGATGTCGATGGTTCCACTAGGGAGATCGACATGCAGCTCGGTATCATCGCCATCTGCAGGCGCCTCGAACCCGACGAGACGTGCACGTCGCTGATTCATCTTGGTCTTGATGTAGCCGACGAACGAACCGAGCTTGAGGACCGCGTTCTCGCACAGCCAGAACATGAGCAACGAACCGTACGGCAGGCGCGCGAGCCCGTATTCGCCGATCATCTCACCGAGCGCGTTTGATGCTGTTCCAGCCACGAGGAGGTACAGCGCAATCTCGAGCGTACCTTCCAGGAGGTTCACCCACGGCGAAGCGGCGGCATCGAACGGCGGGAACACAGCCTCGAGCACACCCGACAACACGACGTTGAGGAGGAGCTCCGACGAACCCTTCAGCGCCGAAAAGAAGACGACCGACGCACTCGATGCCATTGGTGGTCGCGATACTATGTATTGGGTATACCGTTTGATGGTGCAATCGAGCCAGTAAAAGACAACGCTTAGGAAAGCACGACCTGGTTCGAGCCCATCACGCAAACGAACGAGTTTGCGAGTGTGTTGCTCTGCAGGAAGCGCAGCGTGATCGATGCAAACGCGTTCGCTGCGAATGTGATCGTATCGGTGGCGCCGTTGATCACGTTGTTCGGCAGCACGACAATGTGCTGCACGGCGTTGGTGCCGTCGCTGCAGAACGTCACATCGCGACCGTAGAGATTCGTGAGCGACGCAGCAGTGAGTGTGATCGGGGCAGCACCCGAGATGACGACAATGTCGGGGCATGGCGACGGCACAGCACCGGTGGCGGTGACCACCTGGCGCGTGAGAGGCACCTGCTTCTGGAGCGGGAAGCCGTTCTTGTCGACGCGCAGGTACAGCGGCGCCACCTTGTCGGCCGAGACCGCATCGGTCGAGAGCAGAGAAGTCATTCTTCTTTTTCTACTAGTACTACGAGCACACAAGTCGTCGGTAAAGCGTGTTGAAGAGTGATCCGGAGATCCTTAGACTATGAGCCAATACTTCCTCGGCATGGCCGCCACGGCCGCAGCGGCGTACGTCATCACATCGTTCTATGAGGACAAGATCGAGCGTCTTGAGAGCGAGATCAGGTTGCAAGCCACACTGCTTAGCACCCTAGGCAGTAACATCGAAGTGCCTGAGTTTTTTGCGTTCATTGCCGGCAATGGATGCGTTGATCAACCCCGGGGTGGTGATTGTGCTGGTGGGGTATGCAGCGACGTACCTGATGCTGGAGTCGCCGCTCCAGTCGATGATGCAAGCCCGAGCGTCGGACAAGATCAAACTGCAAGCGGAGCGTCTCGAGAGCATCCGCAAGAACATCCCGAAGAGCCTGTCGCAGTCGCACCCGACACCCACGACGAGTGATCACATCCTACCACAGAACGTGACCCTCGGCGGTCTCTCTGACAAGCCGACTCGCTTCCGATGAGTAGCAGCGAGGAAGAAGAAGAGGAGGATGCGGCGCACCTCACCAAAGGCCAATGGAGGCGACTGCGTACTCTCCGCGCCAAGGAGGATATGTGGCTCGACCTGTATGGCTACCGCCTCGATTACGCGCTGATCAACACCCCGATCACCACGCCGCAGCAAGCGATGCGCGTCTACGCACCGAAACTGAACGATCGCGACATGAAGAACCGCGCATTGGCACGCCGAGCGTACATTGCCGCTATGAAAGGTGGCCGATGTGAGGCAGCAACACTCGCTGCACGCAAGCCAGAGTTGCGTCTCGATGCCGAGTTTCGACGCGTGCGACGCCCGTTTCCGTGTACCGAAGAAGTGCGCGACTACCGCTTCCTGCGCATGTGGGAGTTCAACCACGTGACGTCGCGCGCGCTGGTGGGTGGGTTCGTGATCTCAGGCTCGGACTGTGCACGTCGTGCGTGGCCGCGAGTGCGTGACCATGCACTGAACGACACGGTCCTTCTATGTCGCGAGTGTCACTGGATCGTCACCAACCTCGAGAAACGTGGTGGCATACTTGCACAAGCTGTTTTGTTTCGTGAACGACTACGCCCGCGACCTGACCAAGAATGAACGCACTCGAATTGAAAGGCTCTCGCCTCGTTGTGAAGTTCTCGCAACCCAAGATCGCGTACACACACGAAATGCTCGAGGAGATGCAAGCCGAGGGCTACAGCGACGAGAATCGCTACATCCAAGCCACGGTGATGCATGACCAATCTCTAAACGGTTCAGCAGTACTCGAATCGTTCACAGTCGCAAAGACCTTCTACGTTCCCAAGCAAAAGAAGTCCCGCCGCGCACCCGCCAACGCCGACGTTGAAGCCATCGAAGAATGAGCGCCCCACCGCCACCATCAGACTACACATGGTATGAAGCACCGTTCATTTCACTCGGCCTGCTGGGCACCGAGGGCTCGCAGTACCTCCGACTCGGTGTCGGTACGGTTGCTGCGGCGCTGTTGTTCTACACGCTGAAGCCGTCGTTCGCGTTTGGCGCAAACGGCAAGCCGAAGCCGTGGGGTGTGACGACCGAGGCAAGCGACAAGATCGAGACGACGATGCTGCCGTGGTGGCTCGCCTCAATCGGAGTCGGTCTCCTCTTCGCACTCCTCATCTGAGCGCGATTCACTGCCCTGTTGTACGCGTGCCATTTCCTCGCTCGAGTAAATGCGCTTGAACGTAATGCTGTGGTGTCCCGGTCCAGCGACCTCGTTCACTTGGAGTTGGAGGTTGTCGGCAATGACATCGGCTTGGTTCGCTGTGTAGCACAAAGTGCGGAACGTCGGGAAGTCGGGGTGTGGTGGCTCGACCGAGAACTCGTAGCAGGGGGGTAGTGCGGTAGCCATCTAAGGACAGTTGGTTGTTGTCTTCTGTTACCTGGTCGATCAAAGCGAGCAAAGTGAAACGAGATGGCGGCGTTGGTACTCCTGGGTGCGGCAGCGGTAGCAATGCAGGTGCTGTACACGAGTGCGCCTTATGTACTGCCGGAGGTGGCGCGTGCCATTGCGCCTGACCGAGTGCAAGACCCACCAACGGTCACGCCGGAACAGATGCCACGCGGGAAAGTGCCTCGCACCGCGGCGCCGTACACGCTGCCGTCTGGTATCATGTTCCAGAAGTTCAAGCGCCTGCTACTGGCCGAGCGTCACTGGGACCCGAGCCCACAGGCGCGCATCATCAACCCCGACGCCATCCTGCCCGAGGACTTTGCCGACCGCTACCAAGACCGCGTAGCACGTGGCCACTACACCAAGACGTATGGCGGCTCGACCCGCTGGAGGCTCGATCCTAACTTGAAGTTTGGTGGCTATTCACCACCACTTCAGTACCTGCCGAAGGTCGACCTCGCACCGAAGTACCCGGGTCAAGAATGCAACATTTCACGCGTCTCCCCACGGTCGGGAGTGGTACCGTTCGTCCGTCGTTCAACTCCAATGCAGGCTCTTTCGGCCGCGCAGCACGCACCGCGCTGACCGAGAAATGGCTACCACGTGCACAGGTTCTCGCACAGCGTGCTGCCGAACTGACGTACGAGCGCGCCGGTGATCTGAAGCCCGAGGCTGTCACGAAGACGATGATCGCGAATTCGGTCGCACGCCCGTTCCCAAATGCACTGATCACGGCACGTACCGCCGCGCTCACCAAGTCCGTGCCGCTGTTCGCTCAATGGAGTGCACCGAACGGCATGGCGAAGCTGCAGCAATCGATCCCTGCCGGTCAGATCGGCAACACCACCAACATGCTGATGAAGGTCGACCCGCCAGACGAGACCGACTACACCAAGTCGACTGAAGCCGCCGTGTATGCCGCTGCACAAGGCCCGCAAGTAGCACCACCGCCTGTCAAGCAAACCGGTTCCGGTTCACAGTTGAGCACGACACAATGGGTGCTGCTCGGACTCGGCGTCGCGGTCGTGGTGTTCCTGCTTGTCGACTACAACAGTTGAGGCGACGTACTCTAACGACTTCCAGAGCACTCTGTTTGCCCGCGACTACGATTCGAAGCACGCAGTAAAGCATGGCTGGTTACGGTGAACCGTCGGTGAGCTTCGCGCTCAAGACCGGAGCGCAGGATGTGGGTCTCATCGGAGAGGCCAATCCGCGTCAGTACCCAGGTCATGCCGCGATCGCGGACTACGAGAAGGATTGCCTCGACATTGCGCCGTCGACCGCCACTGCGAACCAGTGGGTGTTCAAGACCGATAAGAACTGCGACTTCTTCGAGAACCTCTGGCTGTACTTCACCACGTCGGCGCTGACCACGACTGGTGGCACGTACCGCCGCCTGATCCCGAGCTTCGGTCTTCACAACTTCGAGAAGATCGAGATGCGCAACGGCACGAACCTCGTGCAGACCATCTACCCGTCGCTCGAGACGTGGTCGCGCTACATCAAGTCGCTCACGTACGAGCAGCGCGAGAAGCTCTGGCCGCTTGTCGGCATGGGCTACACCGCTGCGGAGCGCAATACGCGTGCCACGGCGACGCAGACCTTCTGTGTGCCGCTGGACTTCTTCTGGCGCGACGACGTCACCAAGGAGCTGATCGTTCCTGCGGTGCAGAACGGCCTCCAGATCACGTGCTACCTGCGCCCGCTGACGGCGACCGTGCAGACCGACGGTACGGTGCCGGTGCTCACGTACACCGACATCCAGCTTCGCCAGGGCCTCGTTCACGTGCCCGAGGCGCAGCGTGAGATGAACGTCGCAAGCGTCACCTCGGGTCGCAGCATCGAGTACATCTACGACGAGCTCGCTGCGCTGCCGCCGGTGATTGTGGCGTCTGGTACCACGACCACGGGGCAGATCAAGCTCGATGGTCTGAACGGCCCGATGAAGCACATGATGATCGTGGTGCGCCCGACCGCTTCCCTTGCGAACGCCTACGCCAACGACTACGACGACATCGACTGGGCGTACAACCCGGCGACGCTGCAGGTCAAGTCGAACGGCTCGCCGATCGTGCGCGAGTACAACCTCCGAGACTTCTTGATCCCGATCACCGATGCGCGCTGCTACTCGGGTCCGCCGTGTGCGATCCTCTTCGTCTCGTTCTCGGAGATGCCCGAGGACACGCTCACCGTCACCGGCTCGCTCAACTTGCAAGAAGCCTCGAACCCGACGATCACGTTCACATGGGCTGCTGCCACGACGCAAGATTACCAGGTGGACATTACCGGGTTTTACTACAACTGGGTACAGCACACTGACGGCGTGTTGCGTCGCATCTTCATGCCGTAAGCGGCTTCTCGATGTGAACAGAAGCTGCTTCTGGGTAGCAGATATTATAAACCGAGCGTCGCAGCGCTTTGTTTTACTCTCGCTTGCTTCGCTGCTTCATGCCCATCGCCGTTCTCACGCGCTTCAACCCCGACGGATCAGAGGAACACTGGGAAGGTGTTGTTGCTTGGAGGGAAGACGATTTCATCAACAGTATCGCGGTATTCAATGGCGTCAGCTACATCGACATCTACCGCGACGACGACGGAGCTGTCACCGACTGAGCAGGCGAAGCCGACATTCACACCACCTAAGCGCTGTGTCTACTGCGCGTACAACGTGACGCACTACGAGAACGTGCGCAAGGAGTTGGCGCTCGCGATCGCCCGGTACAACGCGCACGTCGAGCAGGCGCAAGCCATGATCACTGCACGCGACCAGATGATCGCGTACCTCCATCGCCGCCTGCAAGAGCTCAAGGCTCACCAAGATCCATCGGCTGCTGTTCCGCTTCTACCTCCATCGGTTGTGGCAGAACCCCTGCTTCGCGCACAGAAGTAAACACATGGCGCTTGACACGCGTCATTCGGTTGTACTCGTAGATATGCATCGTGTGTTGTTGCCCGCGCGAGGTGCACCAGTGCGCGTACCACAGCGCTTGCGGGAACGTCTCAAAGTGGCCGTAGACGCCAGACGGGTGTTCTTGCACTTGGTACTGCATGGTACCGCGCAAGCGAGGCATGAGAGCAAAGCGAACACTTCATTCTTCTACACGCGATAGACAAACACGTTCATCGGCTTGCCGCAAGCACTCGTGCATCCGCTGCCACAGCTGGTCGAACGCTAGATGACCCTCGAAATCATCGGCAGGCAACATATCCTCGAGCGTCGGGATCGTATCGATTGCCTCGACGAACAGATCGCGGTAGATCATCATCTCACGCGCGAGGTTGCGACGAGGTCGTTGTTGTGGTGCTTGTGCGGGCATCGTGGATCTTCTCCTTGCCGGCGGAACGCGCTTTGGTGATGGCGGGGATGAGAGAGAGTGGCTGTTTCTTCGCTGCTTTGGCCTTCTTCTTGGCGAGCGCGTCACGCACGTAACCGTAGACTTGGTCGATGGCGCGATTACCATCCTTCGGGTTCAGCGACGGTGACTCGACCAACCGCTTCATCAACCGCTCGACCCAGATACACGTCGCACACGGCTCGTACGGCACCTCGACCGGTTCGAGTGCTTCGATGACGTTGCACGCCTCCTCTTCGCGCTTCCCCAGTTCGAGCGCAATGTCCTCGCTCAAGTCCTCAGACGGGTACGTGCTCTCGACCTTGTTGAGGACGTTCACGACGGCTGCTTGTAGAGTCTCGAACGCCAGCTTGTAGCCATCGCGCTCAAGCTGCGCGGTCTTCAACTCGGTGTGGAACGCAGCGGCAGCCATGGTGGCAAAGCGGAAAGAAAGCAAAGTGAGTACCGACCCATAACCGTTGCACCTTTATAGCTTGCTACAGTTTACATACCTGGTGATCACTAACCTGGTCAGTGGTCGCAGTCACTAACCAGGTCTGTTCCTCTGTATACAGGTAGTAAGACGTAAGCAGAGCCGAAAGCTGATGACTAGGAAGTGGCAGGCCTCGTAACGAAAATCAGGTACGTACCCATTCTTTTTTAGTTAAGCCATTTCCAGGAAAAAACGTGCCGATAAGGTTATACTATAGTACTGAATAAAAAGTATTATAATTAAACATACATTATTATATATAGTAGTCAGTCATGCTCGATGGTGACGTTTATTCCAGGAATTTCCTTGAAAACGCGCCTAATGATCGCCAGTCATACTGAACTCGACATCGCAGCCGAACAGCACCTTCCAGTGTGTTTGCGCCTCTTCCATGGTCAGGCGATGTTGGTACTTGCGCAGCAGCTCGGGTGTCATCTTCCGGCTACGAGCGAGCTCGCGCAGCAGGTCGCCAAAGTCGAGTGCGGTCTCGCCGTCCTGGATCTCGTTTGTGGCGCTGATGATGAACGAGATGCTGGCGAGCATCACCTGCAACCGGCGTCGCTCGCTGGTCTCCTGGCGCAGCTTGGCCTTGAAGGTCTCGGTGCGCTGGA
>Ga0172380_10001381_pt1 | contig 41767 bp, 39 predicted proteins | sample Leawe162metaG_FD_119747 | JGI IMG/M metagenome (GOLD analysis project Ga0172380, IMG submission 119747) | Leachate microbial communities from a municipal landfill in Southern Ontario, Canada - Leachate well 162 metaG | ecosystem: Engineered > Solid waste > Landfill > Unclassified | place...
CGGAACTGGCGCGCATGCCGGAGATTGCCGAAACGCTGAATACCACTGTGGAACAGTTGGTGGTCGGTACGCCGAGTACCGGCGCCCATGCCATCGATGAGAGCTACACGGTCATCGATATCCACGGCAACGACGAAGACGAAGCGCATGCGCTCTACATGCTGCCGGAGGCGTTGCGTGAGCTGGGTTTGCCGCGCGGCGTAACGGCAATGAAGGTTTCGGCTGACGACATGGACCCGTACCTGCGCCCCGGCGACGTGGTTTTTTACGACCCGCGCGTCAATCGCGTGCACACCAACGGGGTGTTTGTGCTGCGTATCCACGATGCGCTGGTGGTACGCCGCATCCAGCGCGGCACGGTCGATGGCTTGCGCCTGATCTGCGACAACGAACGCTTCGGCAACGAAACGCTGAGCGAAGCCGCACTGGAATCGAGCGGCATCGAGGTCGTCGGCCACGTGGTCGGCAGGTTGCTGGTCGGGCGTTGAGCCTACGGGCTTCCACGCCGTCGATTCTTTACCTGCACGGCTTTCGCTCCTCCCCGCAATCCTGGAAGGCTCGCCTGCTTAGCGAGGCCATGGCTGCACGCGGCCTGGCTGATCGTTTCCACTGTCCGGCACTGTCGCATGACCCCGATCTGGCCATGGCGCAGGCCGAGGCCATTCTGGCCGCCCACTCCGGCGCATTCACGCTGATCGGTAGTTCGCTGGGCGGTTACTACGCGACCTGGCTGGCAGAAAAACATGGGCTGCCGGCAATCCTGATCAATCCGGCGGTGGTCGCGCCGCTGTCGCTGGAAGCCTATGTCGGGCCGCAAACCTGCCTGTACGGCGGCGAAACCTTCACCTTCACCCACGCCCATATCGCTGCACTGCGCGCGATGGAAGTTCTGCAGCTGACACCGGAACGTTACTGGCTGCTGGTCGAGGAAGGCGATGAGGTGCTTGACTATCGCCAGGCGGTGGCGCGCTACGCCGGCGCCCGGCAGACGGTGTTACCGGGCGGCGACCACAGCTTCACGCGGTTTCCCGATTTCGTCCCGCAAATCATTGAATCCTGCGGGTTATAATCGGCCGGATGTTTTTACTTTTCGAAGAAGACGGCGGCTTCAAGACGGGCACCATCCTCGCCGACAACGATGCGTCGTTGCAGGTGGAGATGGTCTCGGGGAAGCGCGCCAAGATCAAGGCGGCAAGTGTTTTGCTGCAATTCAAGGACCCGACGGCGGGCGCGCTGCTGGATGCAGCGGAGCCGCTGGCCGAAAACGTTGAAGCCGAGTTCCTCTGGGAGTGCGCAAGCGATGGCGAGTTTTCTTTTCTTGATTTTGCCCGAGACTACTACGGCCACGAAGCCTCGCCCGTCGAAGCGACTGCGATCCTGCTTGCCCTACACGCAGCACCCATCTACTTCCATCGCAAGGGTAAAGGGCGCTTCAAGAAGGCCCCTGCAGACATTCTTGCAGCCGCTCTGGCCGGTCTTGAAAAGAAGCGTCAGCAAGCGCTCACCATTGAGCGCATGGTCGCGGCCCTGAAGGTCGGCCAGCTTCCGCCTGAATACCCGCCCCTGCTGCGCGACCTGCTCTACAAGCCGGATCGAAACAAGCTCGAAACCAAGGCGCTGGAAACCGCCTGCGCCGATACCGGGCTGTCGGCCGCGCACCTGCTGGCGAAGTGCGGCGCTATCAAGTCGGCACACGATTACCATTTTCAGCGTTTCCTGACCGAGTACTTCCCGCGCGGCATCGGTTTCCCCGTGCCTCCCGACCTCCCGCTGCCGGAAGCCGGTGCCCATCTGCCACGCGCCGATGTGCGCGCCTTCTCGATCGACGATGCGGCAACCACCGAAATCGATGATGCTTTTTCGCTTCAGGCGCTGCCGGGAATCGGCTGGCGCGTCGGCATCCACATCGCCGCACCGGGGCTGGGCATCCTGCCCGGTTCGCCGCTGGATGCGATTGCCCGCGAACGCCTGTCCACCGTCTATATGCCGGGCAACAAGATCACCATGCTGCCGGATGCGGTGGTCGATCGCTTTACCCTCTCGGCCGGGTGCGATTGCCCGGCGGTGTCGCTGTACTTGAGTGTTTCGCCGGAGCTTGAAATTACCGGCCACGAGTCGCGGCTGGAGATCGTGCCGGTGGTGGCCAACCTGCGCCACCACGAGGTCGAGCCGCTGTTCAATGAGGAAACGCTGGCGACCGGCCTGCCCGATTTCGCTTTTCGCGATGAACTGAAATTGCTCTGGCAACTGGCCTGCGCCTGCGAGGGCCGGCGCGGCAAGCCGTCGGCGATGCAGGGGGTGAACGACTACAACTTTGCCATTGCCGGCGACCCCGCCGACCCGGCCAACTGTCGCGTCGAGATCAGCGAGCGCAAGCGCGGCAGCCCGCTCGACAAGCTGGTCGCCGAGTTGATGATTGTTGCCAACAGCACCTGGGGCGGTCTGCTGGCCGAGAAGGGGGTGGCGGCGATTTACCGCGCGCAGACCGCTGGCAAGGTGCGTATGACGACTTCACCGCTGCCACACGATGGTTTGGGTGTGGCGCAATACGCGTGGTCTTCGTCGCCGCTGCGGCGCTATGTCGATCTGATCAACCAGTGGCAACTGATCGCCCACCTCTCCAATCTGGCGCCGCATTTTGGCGCCAAGAGCGACGCCCTGTTCGGCGCCATGCGCGATTTCGACCTGACCTACGCGGCTTACGCCGAGTTCCAGCGCGGCATGGAGAAGTACTGGTGTCTGCGCTGGCTGCAGCAGGAGAGCGTGCACACCATCGAGGCCACGGTGCGCCGCGAATCGCTGGTCAAGCTTGACCATCTGCCGCAGTTGCTGCGCGTGCCCTCGCTGCCGGAATTGCCGCCGGGACAGCGCGTGCGCCTGGCCGTGGAGAGCATGGACGAGCTGACGCTGGATCTGAATTGCCGCTACATGGAAACCCTGAACGCGCCGGCAGCGCTCGAATCCAGCACCGACGACGTGCTCGAACCCGCCGACTGAAATGAGGGTTGCGCCGCCCATGCCCCCACTGCAGCGCATGTCTTCGCCAGACCGCATGCTGTGGCTGGCCATGGGTGCCTCGGTACTGGTCCACGGCGCGCTGTTGTCGCTGAACTTCAGCTTTCCCAATGCTTCACGGGCGGTAAAGGACAAGGCGCTGGAGATCATCCTGGTCAACAGCAAGTCGGCTCGCCGCCCGTCGGACGCGCAGGCGCTGGCACAGACCAACCTGGATGGTGGTGGCAACGTCGATGAAAACCGCCGCGCCAAGACACCGCTGCCGCCTTCGGCGCGACAGCAGGCCGGCGCTGATCTGGAACAGAAGCAGCAGCGGGTGCAGGCGCTTGAAGCGCAACAGCAGAAGCTGATGGCACAAGCGCGCAGCAAGCGGACAACGGCGCCGCAGGAACTGCGCGAAGCGCAACCCGAGCCTTCGCCGACCCTCTCCGGCCGCGAGCTGGCCTCTTCTGCACTGGCCATGGCGCGGCTGGAAGCGGAAATTTCGAAGAGTGTCGAGGAATACAACAAGCGGCCACGCAAGAAGAACATCGGCGTCCGCGCCGATGAATACCGCTTTGCGCAGTACGTCGAGGACTGGCGCATGAAAGTGGAGCGCGTGGGCACGCTCAATTACCCGGATGCGGCCAAGGGCAAGCTCTATGGCAGCCTGGTGCTGTCGGTGAATATTCTCAGCGATGGCACGGTGCAGAAGATCGAGATCAACCGGAGTTCGGGACACCGGATCCTCGACGATGCCGCCCGGCGGATTGTTCAGATGGCTTCGCCCTACGCCGCTTTTCCGCCGGATATCCGGCGTGACACTGACATCATCGAGATCACCCGCACCTGGGCCTTTACCCGCAACGATGCGCTGGAAACACGCTAAGCGACAATGACGGACCAGCCCCTTGCCCGTTACTGCGTTTTTGGCAACCCGATCGGCCACAGCAAGTCGCCGGCGATCCATGCACAGTTCGCACGACAGACCGGCGAAGCTATCCGCTACGACGCCCTGCTGGCGCCGCTTGATGGCTTTGCCGCCAGCGTGCAGGCTTTCATAGCCGCCGGCGGTATGGGCGCCAACGTGACGGTGCCGTTCAAGGAAGAGGCATTTCGCCTGTGCAGTGCGCATTCGCCGCGCGCCCTCCTGGCCGGCGCGGTCAACACGCTGAGTTTCACCGACGGAAAAATTTTCGGCGACAACACCGACGGTGCGGGCTTGGTTCGCGATCTGCAGTGCAACCTGCAGACACCACTGACCGGGCGCCGCATTCTGCTGCTCGGCGCCGGCGGGGCGGCCCGTGGCGCCCTTGGCCCCTTGCTCGAAACACAACCGGCGCTGTTGTGCCTGGCCAACCGCACGGCTGCCAAGGCAACCGGGCTGGCGCAGCAGTTCACAGCACTCGGCCCTATCCGTGGCTGCGGCTTTACGGCGCTGGCCGGTGAAGCTTTCGATGTCGTCATCAATGCCACCGCCGCCAGCTTGTCGGGCGAGGTGCCGCCGCTGCCCGACGGCATTTTTGCTGCCGATGCACTGGCCTACGACATGATGTACGGAGAGGGGGACACCCCCTTCCTTGCCGAAGCACGGCGACGCGGTGTGCGACATCTGGCGGATGGCCTCGGTATGCTGGTCGAGCAGGCGGCGGAGGCCTTTTTTGTCTGGCGTGGCGTGCGCCCGCAGACTCAGCCGGTACGCGACGCTCTGCGCAACGCATGAAGCGCCTGACGATATCGGTCCGCCGCGTCCTGCTGGCGTTGCTGGCGCTGGCGCTGGCCTATCTGCTCTGGCTGTTTGGCTGGGTCTTGTTCTGGGGCTGGTTCAACCTGGACATGACCCGCTTCATGGAAATCCGGCTGGCGGAGCTGCAGGTGAAGCAGGAAAGTGCAACGCTGAAAAAGCAGTGGGTTCCCTACGAACGAATCTCTCCACATCTGAAGCGGGCGCTGATCGCTTCGGAAGACGGCAAGTTCATGCAGCACCCCGGCTTTGACTGGGAGGGCATCCAGGTGGCGATGAAGAAAAACGAGCGCAAGGGCAAGGCCGTGGCCGGAGGCTCGACGATCACCCAGCAACTGGCCAAGAACCTGTTTCTGACGCCGCAGCGTTCGCTCTGGCGCAAGGGCGAGGAGGCCTTGATCACGCTGATGATCGAGGCCACCTGGAGCAAGCGGCGTATTTTCGAGGTGTATCTGAACGTCATCGAGTGGGGCAATGGCGTCTTCGGCGCCGAGGCCGCCGCCCGACATTACTACGGTGTTGCTGCGAGCCAAATCGGCGCGGAGCAGGCGGCGAGGCTGGCCGCCATGGTACCCAGCCCGCGCTTCTACGACCGCAACCGCAGCGCCCCCGGACTGGCACGAAAATCAGAGGTCATTCTGGCCCGCATGCCTTCGGCAGCGGTGCCGTAACAATCGCTGGCGACCAGACAAGGCGGGGTTCTGTCGCACCAGGCGCATTGATCCTTGAAAAAGCTATTAACCACGAAGCGCACGAAGACCACGAAGAGAAACAATACGTTGAAACAACCTTCACCTCCTGGGTGATTGCCGACACCTCTTGTATTTGCCTGAATTTCTTCGCGTGCTTCGTGTTCGCCGTGGTTAACCGAGTTTTCCCAGTTTATAAAATGTCGCACTTCTGTAATTGTTGCGTCGCCGCAAACGATGTACACTCTGCCCCATCTCATTTCCGGAGCGATCCACGTGGACAGTTGCCCGTGTAGCAACTCGCCGGCCTCCGCCGGCACCATGGCAGGATAACAGCCCCTCTCTGGCTGCCATCCTGCCCTTTGCAGGATGGTACGCACTCCGGAAAGCCTCGCGCTCTCCGACCTTTCCAGCGACCATTCGATGTAACCCGCGAACACCTGCGGAATTCCGCTGTGTTCGCCACGTCCGGCCTGCGGCACGACTTCAGTCTGCCGCACGACAGGACTGGAGCTGTTATGAATGTCGTGATTCTCGTTAATGGCAGCGGTGGTGCAGCATGAGCGAAGAGCTGCAACACTCCGACGCTGACGAACTGCAGGCGCATCTCACCGAGGTGCAGGATCTGCTCGCCCGGCATCGGCTGGTGGAGGATCTTGTCCACCGCCAGGAGATGGCACGTGCCGAAGACCCGCAGCACAGCCTGGTCGAGGATCTGGTGCACAAACAGCACCTTGGCCAGTTGCACGCGCGCCTTGACCCGATGCACCCGGCCGACATCGCCTACATTCTGGAAGCCTTGCCGCTCGAGGAGCGATTGCTGGTCTGGGACCTCGTTCGCGCTGACCGCGACGGCGACATTCTGCTGGAAGTTTCGGATGCCGTTCGCGAATCCCTGATCGAATCGATGGCGCCGGCCGAACTGCGGGCGGCCGCCGAAAGCCTCGACACCGACGAACTCGCCGACTTGGCCCCCGATCTGCCGAAAGAGGTGATCGAGGATGTCTTCCGTTCGCTTTCGGCAGAGGAACGCGAGCAGTTACGCGCGGCCATGTCCTACCCGGAGGACACCGTCGGCGCGATCATGGATTTTGAGATGGTTACGGTGCGCGAGGATGTCAGCCTGGAAGCGGTCTTGCGCTACCTGCGCCGCTTCGACGAGCTGCCGGACCATACCGACCAGTTGTTCGTGGTCGATCGGAACGACCGCCTGAAGGGCGTATTGCCGCTCAACGTACTGCTGGTCAACGATCTGGAAATCGAAGTTGGCACGCTGATGCAGACCGACTGCGTCGACCTGCAGCCGGACGACTTTGCCGAGGAGGCGGCGAAGGCCTTCGAACGGTACGATCTGGTGTCGGCACCGGTGGTCGATGACGATCACCGACTGGTCGGCCGCGTGACCGTCAATGCGGTGGTCGACTTCATCCGTGAGGAAGCCGAAAGCGAACAGCTGGCGCAGGCCGGTCTGCGTGAGGAGGAAGACATCTTTGCGCCGGTGATCGACTCGGTGAAAAACCGCTGGGCCTGGCTGGCGGTCAATCTGGTCACCGCCTTTGTCGCCTCACGCGTCATCGGCGCCTTCGAGGGCTCGATCGAGAAGCTGGTGGCCCTGGCCGCGCTGATGCCTATCGTCGCCGGCATCGGCGGCAATTCGGGCAACCAGACGATCACCATGATCGTGCGCGCCATCGCCATGGGGCAGGTGCAGCCGGATGCGCTGAACCGCTTGCTGCGCAAGGAACTCGGCGTGTCGCTGATCAACGGTCTGGTCTGGGGCGGGCTGCTCGGGTTGATTTCGTGGTGGCTGTACGACAGCGCTTCGCTGGGTCTGGTGATGACGGCGGCGATGACGCTCAACCTGCTGCTGGCGGCGCTGGCCGGGGTCGCCATCCCCATCCTGCGCTATCGTCTGGGCAACGATCCGGCAATCGGCGGCTCGGTCATGATCACCGCGCTGACCGACTCGGGCGGCTTCTTCATCTTCCTCGGATTGGCGACGCTGTTCCTGCTCTAATCAGCCGACGGTGTCACCAATTTAAGGCCAACGATGCCGGCTACGATGAGGGCGATGCAGGCGAGCCGCAGCGCATCGCGCGGCTCGTTGAAGAGGTAGATGCCAAGGATCGCTGTGCCGACGGCACCGATTCCGGTCCACACCGCGTAGGCGGTTCCCAGCGGCAAGGCCTTCAGCGCCAGCCCGAGCAGGGCGACCGACGCAACCATGGCGACAACGGTCGCCACCGAAGGCCACAGGCGCGAAAACCCTTCCGTATATTTAAGGCCAACCGCCCAGCCGATCTCGCATAGACCGGCGACGAGCAGCACGCCCCAGGCGAGCGACTGACTCACTTCCTGGCGAACCAGGCGTCGGCAGCAGCGATCGTTTCGTCGATGTCGGCATCGCTGTGCGCCGCTGAGACGAAACCGGCTTCGAAGGCCGACGGCGCGAAGTAGTGGCCGGCATCGAGCATGGCGTGGAAGAAGCGGTTGAAAGCTTCCTTGTCGCACTCCAGCACCGCCGCGTAGGTGGCCGGGCAGTCCTTGGCGAAGTAGAGACCGAACATGCCGCCGACCGCCTGGGCGACGAAATCGACGCCATGCTGCTTGGCGGCTGCAGTGAGGCCGTCGGTCAGGCGCAGCGTCTCCTTCGCCAGCGACTCGTAGAAGCCCGGCTGCTGCACCAGCTTCAACGTCGCCAGGCCGGCGGCCACCGCCACCGGGTTGCCGGAGAGCGTGCCGGCCTGGTAGACCGGGCCGAGCGGTGCAATCTTTTCCATGATCTCGCGCTTGCCGCCGAAGGCGCCGACCGGCATGCCGCCGCCGATCACCTTGCCGAGCGTGGTCATGTCCGGCGTGATGCCGTAGTAGCCCTGCGCACACTGCGGGCCGACGCGGAAGCCGGTCATCACTTCGTCGAAGATCAGCACAGCGCCGTACTGCGTGCACAGGTCACGCATCGCCTTCAGGAACTCCGGCGTCGGCGCGATCAGGTTCATGTTGCCGACCACCGGTTCGACGATCACGGCGGCGATGCGGTCCGGGTGCTTGGCAAAGGCCTCGGCCAGCTGCTGCGGATTGTTGTAGTCGAGCACCATGGTGTGCTGCGCCAGATCGGCCGGAACGCCGCCGGACGATGGATTGCCGAAGGTGAGCAGGCCCGAGCCGGCCTTCACCAGCAGCGAGTCCGAATGGCCGTGATAGCAACCCTCGAACTTGATCAGCACATCGCGGCCGGTGTAGCCGCGGGCGAGGCGGATGGCGCTCATGGTCGCCTCGGTACCGGAGGAGACGAGACGCACCATCTCCATGCTCGGCAGCAGTTCGCAGAGCAGGTCGGCGATTTCGACCTCGGCTTCGGTCGGTGCGCCAAACGACAGGCCACGCGCAGCGGAATCCTGCACCGCCTTGACCACCTCCGGGTGCGCATGGCCGAGGATCAGCGGCCCCCACGAGCCGACGTAGTCGGTATAGCGCTTGCCGTCCACGTCCCAGACGTGCGGGCCCTTGCCCTCCTTGAAGAAGCAGGGAACGCCGCCGACTGAACGGAAGGCACGGACCGGCGAATTGACGCCGCCGGGGATATGCCGCTGGGCGGCTTCAAACAGTTGCTGGTTGCGGGAGCTCATCGGGCTTCTCCTCAAATAATTGCTGATAGGCATGGGCCTGCGCCGAGATATCCGGCGCAGCAAACAAATCGTTGATGACGGCCAGCATGTCGGCACCGGCAGCGATCACCGGGACAGCATTGGCCAGCGTGATGCCGCCGATGGCACAGGCGGGAACACCCAGCTCGGCACGGCAACGGGAAAACAGATCAAGTGGTGCCGGCTGCGCCTGCGGCTTGGTCGGCGAAGGATAAACCGCGCCGAAAGCGACGTAATCAGCGCCGGCAGCAACGGCAGTGCGGGCCCGGCCAAGGCTGGCATAACAGGAGGCGCCCAGGACGGTACCGACAGGCAACGCAAGCCGGGCCGCTGCCAGATCACCGTCGTCACCCCCGAGATGGAGGCCATCGGCGCCAACGCGCAAGGCGAGCTGCAAATCGTCGTTGATGATGAAGAGGGCACCGAATTGCTGACACAAGGCACCCAGGGCCTGGGCCAGCCGCAAACGCCTGCCGGTATCGGTCGTCTTGTCGCGATACTGGAGCAGACGGGCGCCGCCGATCAACGCCGATTTGGCAGCGCCGAGCAAGCGGGCTTCATCCGGATCTTCGGGCGTGATCGCATAAAGACCGGCGAGTCGGGAAGGTTCAGCCATTCGACTCCGGCTCGCTGCCTGCGTCCAGTTCCGGCTCTGCATTGCGCGCCCAGAAAAAACGGTCTGGAATATGTTGTCCCATGCCTGGCCGGAAGCCGTTGGCGAGCGACTGCCACGTATATTCCTGCGCATCGCGGACAGCATCTGCGACGTCCAGCCCATTGGCAAGATTGGCAGCAATGGCTGAAGCCAGGGTGCACCCGGAACCGTGGTAGCTGCCGGAAAGGCGCTCCCACCGGTCGCTGCGAATTTGTCCGTTTTCGCCGTAAAGGGTGTTGATCACCTTCGGCGTATTTTCGTGGGTGCCGGTGACCAGCACATATTCGCAGCCATAACTGATCAGACGCTGGGCACAGTGGGCAAGATCGGGAGGGTCTTCGTCCTCGTCTTCCTCGGCAAGACGCCGCGCTTCCATGCTGTTTGGCGTCAGCACCGTCGTTTGCGGCAGCAACAGTTCACGAATCGCTTCAAGCATTTCTTCGTTGGCCAGCTCATCACCGCGGCCGGAAGCCAGCACGGGATCAAGTACCAGTGGTATGTCCGGGTAATCGGAGACGATCTCGGCAATCACTGCAATGTTCTCGACGCTGCCGACCATGCCGATCTTGAAGGCGGCCACCGGCATGTCTTCGAGGACTGCACGTGCCTGATCCTCGACCCAGTCGGCATCGAGGGCGTGCACGGCTTCAACACCAAGGGTGTCCTGAACGGTAATTGCCGTAACCACGGTCAAGGCATGACACCCCATGGAGGAAAGGGTCATCAGGTCAGCCTGGATGCCGGCGCCACCGGAAGGATCGGAGGCTGCGAACGAGAGGACGATGGGCGGCAGGAGTTGGGCGCTTGGGTTCATGCAGGAGCCAGCCCAGTACAGCCGGGCTTTGACAGTAAAAAGGCTTTGGCTAGAATCGGCAATTCTACCCGATATAGCGTTGGAACCATGCCCCCTCCCAACGAATGCGCTTATCGCACCTGGATGTGCCTGATCTGCGGATGGATCTACGATGAGGCCATGGGCGTTCCGGCCGATGGCATTCCCCCCGGAACGCGCTGGCACGACCTGCCGGCCAACTGGGTTTGCCCGGAATGCGGGGCCCGGAAGGAAGATTTCGAAATGATCGAAATTTGAGACATTTACGGTATAGTTGTGAGGAAATGGTTCGGTGCCAACCCGAAATCAAGCATAAAAATAGCGCATTCAAACAAGTCGGCACCCATGGAGGAAGGAATTGGCTGAAGTTGCTAACCTGCGCGGCGTCAAGGTGATGGTCATTGATGACAGCAACACCATCCGACGCAGCGCGGAAATCTTTCTGGTGCAAGCCGGATGCCAGGTGCTGCTTGCCGAGGACGGCTTTGACGCCTTGTCGAAGATTGCCGACCATCAGCCGGACATCATCTTCTGCGACATCATGATGCCCCGTCTCGACGGCTATCAGACCTGCGCCCTGATCAAGAAAAACACTCGCTTCCGCACCACCCCGGTGATCATGCTCTCGTCCAAGGATGGGCTTTTCGACCGGGCACGTGGCCGCATGGTCGGTTCCGACCAGTATCTGACCAAGCCATTTACCAAAGACAGCCTGCTGCAGGCGGTTGCGAGCTTCGCGCCGCAGCCGGTTCAGTGACCAACTCGCTACAAACAAAACCCCGGAGTAACAGCATGCCAGTCAAAAAAATTCTCGTAGTTGATGATTCCCCCACCGAACGTCATGTCATGGTCGAATTGCTGACCAAGAATGGCTATCAGGTCGTCACTGCTGAAAGCGGTGAAGAGGGCGTCATCAAGGCCAAGGCCGAATTGCCGGACCTCGTCATCATGGATGTGGTCATGCCGGGGCTGAATGGTTACCAGGCCACCCGCACGCTGACCCGCGACGAAGACACCAAGAACATACCGGTGCTGATGTGCACCTCGAAGGGTCAGGAAACCGACAAGATCTGGGGTTTGCGCCAAGGGGCGCAGGATTACCTGGTGAAGCCGGTCAATCCGGAAGAACTGCTGGCCAAAATCGCCGCTCTCTGAGACGGACACGAGCGTGGCGAGAAAAAAAGGTAGCCTCAGGGAGTTTCAGGAGCACCTGGCCGCACGCCTGACCGTTGCCGCACAGGGCAAGGCAAGTGCCGCCCTGCTCGGAGTTCAGGCGGGCAACGACTACTGGCTGCTCAATCTCTCCGATTCGGGGGAAATTGTTCCGCTACCGCCGCTGGCGCCCGTGCCGCTGACGAAGTCATGGTTTTCCGGCATCGCCAACATTCGCGGCAACCTCTACTCAGTCGCTGATTTTTCTGCATTGCGCGGCGGCGAGCCAACGCCGATGAACGCTGCTTCCCGGCTATTGCTGGTCGGCACCCGTCACGGTAGCAATGCCGCACTGCTGGTAACCCGCATGCTCGGCCTGAAAAACCCGGAGACCCTGACTTCCGTGCCGGCAGCAGAAGGTCAGCACCCGTGGGAAGCCGAACACCTCGTCGATGCCGATGGCCGCGAATGGAAGAAGCTCAATGTCCGCGCCCTGCTGGCGGACCCGGATTTCATGGAAATTGGCGCCTGAGGCTTTCAGGCTTCAAGACGACGAACAACACGCACACACAATAGATACTGGAGAAGATTCATGGCGTTTAACATCAAACTGCCCGGTCTCGGGGGTGGCAAGCAATCCGGGCCCGAAGACCAGACCATCGCAGCGCAGACGGTGATGGATATGGGTGGCGCCAAGAAAAAAGGATCCGCACTCGGCTTCCTCAACCAGTACTCGGTCAACAAGCAATTGCAGATTCTCGGTGGTGTGCTGCTGCTGGTGCTGGCAACCCTGGCAGCGCTGGTCATCCACGACAACCGCGAATCGAAATACGGAACGGCCTATATTGCAGCCTCCGGAGAAATGCGAATGCTTTCGCAACGACTCGCCAAAGCTTCCAGCCTGGCGCTGCAAGGCAACCCGGTGGCGTTCAAGCAGCTGAAGGATTCGCGCGACCGCTTTTCGCAGCTGATCGAGAACCTGACCAGTGGCGGCAATATCAACGAAACGAACGTTCCTCCTTCGCCGGATAGCGTGCAGGAACAGTTGAAGTTGCTGACTGAAGAGTGGGATAAGACCAACAAGAACGCCAGCCAGCTGCTGGAGATGGAAAAGAACCTGATCGCCCTCGGTAACGACGTTGCCACCATCAACAACAAGAACCCGCAACTGCTTGAACTTTCGGAGCAGGTCGCCGCATTGAAGCTGCAGGTAGGTGGCGGCACACGCGAAGTCGTGGCAGCCAACCAGCTGGTGATGCTGACGCAGCGGGTGGCGAAGAACGCCTCGGCGCTGCTCGTCGGTGATGCCATCGACCCGGAGGTCGCCTTCCTGCTGGGCAAGGACACCAACACGTTCCGCGACCTGCTGAATGCGCTGTCAAAAGGCAGCGAAACGCTGCGCATCGGCGCAACCACCGATGCTGACACCCGCCAGAAGCTGACCGAACTTGAAGCCAACTTCAAGGAATACCAGGGCGCCGTCGGCGGTATTCTTGGATCGATGCAGCGACTAGTGCTGGCCAAGCAGGCCGGTGCCAACATCTTCCGCGATTCTGAAAACCTGCTGACGACGACAGACAAGCTGGCCGAAGGCTACCAAGGCTCGCTCGCCGAGCGCGCTGCCTTCACCTTGTTCCTGATTGTCCTCGGCATCCTGGCGCTGGCCGTGCTTGGCCTGATGGCCAAGGTTTACCTCGACGATTCGGCGCGCCGCACGGCTGACGCCGAATCGGCCCGCCAGGAAACGGAACGGGTTAACCGTACCAACCAGGACGCCATTCTGCGTCTGATGAACGAACTCGGCGACCTGGCCGACGGCGACCTGACCGTTACCGCGACCGTGTCGGAAGACATTACCGGCGCCATCGCCGACTCGATCAACTACACGATTGAAGAACTGCGCGTGCTGGTCGGCCGTATCAACGACGCAGCCGGTCGCGTGACGCTGGCTACCGAGATCGCCCAACAGACCTCTGCCGAGCTGCTCGCTGCTGCTGAAAAGCAGTCCGTCGAAATTCAGGACGCCGGCCGCTCGGCTCTGGACATGGCCAAGTCGATGAGTGAAGTGTCCTCAAACGCCAACCAGTCAGCGCAGGTTGCGCGCCAGTCGCTGGCCGCTGCCGAAAAGGGTGCCGTCGCCGTGCAGGACTCGATCAAGGGCATGAACGAAATTCGCGAGCAGATCCAGGAAACCTCGAAGCGGATCAAGCGTCTAGGCGAATCCTCGCAGGAGATCGGCGAAATCGTGGAACTGATTTCGGACATTACCGAACAGACCAACGTGCTGGCTCTGAACGCCGCCATTCAGGCGGCTTCCGCTGGCGACGCCGGCCGCGGCTTCACGGTGGTTGCCGAGGAAGTGCAGCGACTGGCTGAACGTTCGGCAGAAGCTACCAAGCAGATCGCGGCCATTGTGAAGACCATTCAGACAGATACGCAGGATGCCGTCTCCGCCATGGAACAATCGACGCAGGGCGTGGTTGAAGGAGCGAAGCTTTCCGACGCTGCCGGTCAGGCGCTGGCCGAGATCGGCGACGTGTCGCGCAGCCTTGCCGGCCTGATTGAAAACATCTCGACCGACACGCAGCAGCAAGCCCAGTCTGCCACGGGTGTGGCCAGCAAGATGCAGGACATTCTGCGCGTGACGGAACAAGCCACGGCAGGTACGCAGCGCACCGCCGAGGCGGTCGGCGAACTCGCCTCGCTGGCAACAGAACTCAAGGGTTCGGTTGCCGGCTTCAAGGTCGCCTGATTACCCTGGTCCCGGAGAGATAAGCCCGCATGAACGCTGCGACGGAATTTGACGTCGGCCCGCTGACCTGGGTCAAGAGCGAGATCGATCTTGCGCTGGAACGCGCCGGGGAGGCGCTGCGGCAGTTTTCTGCCAGCAGCGACGCCACCCAGATCAAGTTCTGCCGAACCCATCTGCACCAGGTGCGCGGCGCCTTGGCCATCGTCGGACTCGACGGTGTCACGCAGTTCACGGAAGCACTCGAAAGCCTGCTTGAGGATTTTGAAGAGCAGAGACTTGTCGCCGACGCAGCCAGCACAGCGCTGGTTCTGGAAGCCCTGAGCGCCGTCCACCACTATCTGGACGATCTGATCAACGGCGAGCCGAACCAGCCATTGCGGCTGATGCCGATATACGGGCGGATCCTTTCTGCCCGGGGTCAGAAACGCATTTCGGCAACTGACCTCTTTTTCCCCGACCTGACCCTCCGCCCGCCGCGACGGGCTGCTGTGCAAACCTTGTCGCGCGGCGAGCTGCAACAGCTTCTTCGCACACAGCGCGCACGCTTTCAGCGCGGCTTGCTGGCCTGGTTGCGCAATCCTAATGATCGTGCCGGGCTGGCCGAAATGCTGGACGCCACACGACGGGTAGAGGCCACACAGGAACTCGCCGCAGCGCGCTCGTTCTGGTGGGTTGCCACCGGCATGCTGACGGCACTCTCCGAAGGCGCCTTGCCGGCCGAGGTGGATGTCAAGCAACTCTGCGCCCGCATCGATCTGCAGATCCGCCGCCTGCTTGAAGGTTCAAAGAACGTTGCCGAGCGACTGATGCGCGACGCGCTTTACTACGTCGCTCAGGCCGATAGCAGCAGTGAGCTGGTCAAGCAGGTTAAAGGCACCTATCAGCTCGCAAGCGCCATTCCGGCCACGGCCAGTCAGACCGCGCCGCAGGAAGCACAACGCCGCCGTCTGCGCGAGACGATCGCTGCCGCTGAAGAGGCATGGAACAAGTTCTGCGCCGGCACGGCACAGGCGCTGCACACCTTCCGTGACCAAACGGCAAACATGCATCAGGCGATCGAGCAGCTGGGGCATACCGACTACCGGCGTCTCGCCCAGGCCATCGCCAATGCCGCCAACTGGTTGGCCGAGCAGCCTTCGCGCCATACCGACGCCCTGGCCATGGAGATCGCCACGGCGATCCTGCTGGCACAGAATGCACAGGAAAACTTCACCCGCCTCGGCGGCGATTTCGCGCATCAGGTCGATGTCATGGTCGCGCGTCTGCATGGTTTCCTGGCCAACAACCCGCCGGAGCCAGGCTCTGAAATTCCGCTGCTCGACGAGATGTCGCGGCAGGCACAGGAAAAACTGCTGATCGGCCAGGTGGCCAAGGAAATCCAGAGCAACCTGGCACAGATCGAACAAGTGCTCGACGGCTTCTTCCGCGATGCCGACAAGCGCAGTGATCTGGCCTCGCTCGAAGGGCCGCTGCGCCAGGTCGTCGGCGCCCTGATGATCATGGGCCAGAACGCGGCCGTCGACACCCTGCGCACCTGCGAAGCAGAGATCAAGCGCTTTGCCGCCGAGAGCTACACCCCGGTCGAAGCCGACTTCGAACACGTTGCCGATCGCCTCTCGGCCCTCGGCTTCTTCATCGACGCCATGCAGCATGGCGCCACCGATTTCGAGTCCTTCACCCGGGCGATGACTGCGACGCCTTCAGAGCAAGAGGAAGAAGCGCCGGAAATCACAGTCGAACAGGAACTGGAACACGCCAAGCGCGAAACACAAGCCTTGCTGATGGCGCTCAAGGATCAGCCGACTGATGCCGGCCTGCGCCAGGAGCTCAAGCAGAATCTGGAAACGCTCAAGCAGGATGCCGATCTGGTCGCCGACAATGCGCTCGGACAACAGGCCAAGGCGGCGCTTTCGGCGCTCGATTCCGGCGACAACGCCGCACCTGCATTCGATGCGGCCATAGCCGGTCTCAAATCGCAGAAGGCCGAGGCCCCGACACCTTCTGCTCAAACCCTGCAGTTGGCACAGGCAGACGAGGAAGAGCTCGACGCAGAACTGCTGGCCATCTTCATCGAAGAAGCAAAGGAAGTCCTCGAAGCCGTCGGTACCAACCTCGCCGCCCTGCGCGAGCAACCGCACAATAGCGAAGTACTGACCAACATCCGCCGCTCGTTCCACACGCTCAAGGGATCGGGCCGCATGGTCGGCCTGCGCGATCTGGGCGAAGTGGCCTGGGGCATCGAGCAGGTTCTCAATCTCTGGCTGCGCCAGGAGCAGGAATTGACCCCCGCGGTCTTCGACCTGATCGATCAGGGCCATCAGGTCTTTTCGGACTGGACCGAGCACCTCGAAAACCACAGCGTGCCGATCCCGGACAGTTCTGCACTGGTCGCCCTGGCAGAATCCCTGCGCATCGGCGGCGAGGCTGCAACCCCCACAGCACAGGAGCCCGTAAAACCAGCCTCCGCTGCGGTAGCTCCGCCCCCGCAGCCACTTTCATCGGCCAGCGATGACGACATGTTCGAAGGATCGACAGCCACTGTCGTTCTGGGCAATTTTGGCTTCGCAGGTGAGGCGCCGGCTGCCCCGGAAACCATTGAAGTCGTCGATCTGCCGCCCTTATCGCTCGAAGAATCGTCTCCGGAAGCTGCAGCCGACGATGAAATGTTCGATGGTGCATCGGCAACCCTGGTGCTCGGACACTTCGGAACATCAGAACCGCCAGCGCCGGTCGAAGTCGTCGAAAGCGTGGACATGCCACCGCTTTCGCTCGATATCGCCCCGCCATCGGACGAGGTTCCCTACGACAGCGCAGCAACCCTGGTGCTGCGGAAATTCACGACCCCGGAACCAAGCGCAGAGCCTGTCGAGACCATCGAATCCATCGATATGGCGCCGCTGTCACTGGATGATGATTTCGGCCTCGAATCACACGGTGCGCAGGCGATCGAACAGCTTGCTGCCGGCGAGGTCCAGGAGCCTTCTTGCACCCCCGAGTTTTCTGGGCTGACGTTCCCGGAATCACCGCCACAAAGCGTGCCGGCGATAGCGGAAGACGAGCTGGCTGCAGAAAACGGGCAGGAGATGGCGCCGGCACCTGAGCTGCTGGCAGAGGAAGCTGCGGAACCGGTTGTGGAATCCGCGCCGACGCCGCAGGCCGAATCTGAATCCGAAGCCGCGGCGCCCGCTACCGAAACTGAAGAAAAACCTCAGCTGAGCATTTCGCCCACACTCTATGAAATCTTCCTCGAAGAAGCACGGGCACACCTGAGCACCCTGCAGCACGAATTTGTTATCCTCGCCGACGACCCGACCCTGCCGACGCCGCACCCGATGGCGCGTGCCGCACACACCCTGGCCGGCATCGCCGGCACGGTTGGCCTGTCGGTGCTCAATCGCCTCGGGGCGACGCTGGAGCACGCGCTGCTGCGTCGCGAAACAACGGATCAGGCCGCCAGCATCGGTGCTATTGAGGTTATTCGCCAGACGATCGATGCGCTTGAGGCAATGGTTGCCAACGTTGCTGAAAAGCGTGAGCCGGACGCTGCGCCGCACCTCGTCGACGCCCTGGAGCAGCTCTACCCGCCGCCGGCACCCTCCGCAGTCGACTTCCCCGAGCTGATCGCCGAAGCCGTGCCGGAAATCGCTGCTGCAGCAACACCAGCGCGCCAGACAGCCGCTGCACCACTTGGCGCGATCCTCATCGATACGCACAACGTCAAGGATGAACTCGACGAGCAGTTGCTGCCGATCTTCCTGGAAGAGGCTGCCGAACTCACCGAGGCCATCACCGAGAATCTGCGCAACTGGCGCACCAGCCCCGATGATGAAGAGCCGGCACGCGCCCTTCATCGTCTCTTCCACACCCTGAAGGGCAGCGCCCGGATGGCCGGGGCCATGACCCTCGGTGAAATCACACACGCCATCGAAACCCGGGTCGAACAAGCCAACAAGGCCGGTAGCGCCCCGCAGGAACTGATCGAGGACATCGAAACCGCATTCGACAGCATCATCCAGATTGTCGAGCGGCTGCAACGCGGAGAATCGCTGGATGCTCCGGCGCCGGCAGAAGCCGATGAAGCGTCTGACGATACGTCGGCTCTGGCCTCGACTGAGCAAGTCTCGGCACCACAGGCGCTCGCAGTCGTCGAGGCAACGGCTGAAGCCGGCGAGGAAACTGCTGCCCAGAAAGCCATGCTGCGCGTTCGCGCCGATCTCATCGACCAGCTGGTTAACGAAGCCGGCGAGCTTTCCATTGCCCGCGCCCGGATCGAAGGCGAAATGATCGGCCTCAAGGGCTCGCTGCTCGACCTTACGGAAAACGTCATCCGCTTGCGTCGTCAGCTGCGCGACATCGAAATTCAGGCTGAATCGCAGATGCAATCGCGTACGGCGGCGGCTGATGAACTGCACGCCGGCTTTGACCCGCTGGAGTTCGATCGCTTCACCCGCTTCCAGGAACTGACGCGGATGATGGCCGAGTCGGTCAACGACGTCTCGACGGTGCAGCAGAACCTGCTCAAGAACCTTGACGACGCCAACGCCGCCATCCTCGCGCAGGCACGCATGAACCGCCAGCTGCAGCAGGAACTGATGAGCGTGCGCATGGTGCCGTTCTCCAGCCAGGCCGAACGTCTGTACCGTATCGTCCGGCAAACGGCAAAGGAACTCGGCAAGCGTGCCAACCTTGAAATCCGTGGCGGCCAGGTCGAACTCGACCGCTCGGTGCTCGACAAGATCGGGGCGCCGCTGGAGCACTTGCTACGCAACGCCGTTGCCCACGGCCTCGAAAGTCGTGACACGCGACTGGCTGCCGGCAAGACCGAAATCGGCGAAGTTTCGCTGACGCTGGCGCAGGAAGGTAACGAAATCATCGTGACCATGGCTGACGATGGCGCCGGTCTCGATTTCGAACGAATCCGCGCTCGCGGCATTGAGGCCGGCCTGCTCGGCGCAGATGAGGCGGCCGACGAAGGTCGCCTGATCAAGCTGATCTTCACCCCCGGTTTTTCCACTGCCACCGAAGTCAGCCAGATCGCCGGCCGCGGCATCGGTATGGACGTGGTCAAGACCGAAATCGGCGAGCTTGGCGGTCGCATCGAAGTCAACTCGGTGGCCGGCAAGGGTTCGACCTTCCGCCTCTATATCCCGCTGACCCTCGCTGTCACGCAGGCCTTGCTGGTCCGCGCCGGCAACCACGTGTATGCGGTACCGTCCTCGATGATCGAGCAGGTACTGGAACTCAAGGAAACGTTCCTTGCCCGCATCCGCGAAGCTGGCGAAGCCGAGTGGCTGGGCAACAAGTATCCGTATCGCTTCCTGCCGCACCTGCTGGGCGACAACACCGCCTTGCCGGAAGCTCGCCGCCAGTACTGGGTGCTGCTACTGCGCTCCGGCTTGCAGCGCGTCGCCGTACAGGTTGATGAACTGCGGGGCAACCGCGAAATCGTCGTCAAGAACATCGGGCCACAGTTGGCCCGGGTGGTCGGTATCGACGGCGCCACGGTGCTTGGCGACGGTCAGGTCGTACTGATCCTGAACCCGGTGGCGCTGGCCTCGCGCTCTCGCGCATTGCACGCGCCGGATATCGCCTCCTCCACCGCATTGCAGGCGCCCGCCGAACCGGCAGAAAGCATCTCGACGCTACCGACGGTCATGGTGGTCGACGATTCATTGACGGTGCGCAAGATCACCGGCCGCCTGCTGGCCCGCGAAGGCTATCAGGTGCTGACTGCCAAGGATGGCGTCGACGCCCTCGAGCAGATGCTCGACATCATCCCCGACGTTCTGCTGGTTGATATCGAAATGCCGCGCATGGATGGTTTCGACCTCACCCGCAACGTGCGTGCCGATGCCAAGCTGAAGCATGTGCCGATCATCATGATCACCTCGCGGACAGCCGACAAGCACCGCAACTACGCCTTTGAAATCGGCGTCAACAACTACCTCGGCAAGCCCTATCAGGAAGACGAGCTGATGGAACTGGTGAGCGAATACACCAAGACCAAGCGCGCCAACTGATCCGGCAGCCACGAGAGGCCTCCCTGTCGCGACGCGTCAGGGAGGCCTTGTTTCATTCGGGGGGCAATTCCAGCTGGGTTTCCAGTCCTGATCCCGTTCCCGAATGCACGCCCTTGACGACACCGTAGCGCGACAATGTCGCTAGCCGTGCCGCTGCGTGGTCGACCATCGGTGCCGGATAATCACGGCCGATGAGCACCCCGCAGCTTTGCTGAACCGCCTCCGGCATGCGCCACGGTGCGTGCACCCACTTGTCTGGTACCGCTTGTAATTCCGGAACATAGCGCCGGATGAAGCTCCCCTGTGAATCGAACTTCTCCGACTGCGTCACCGGATTGAAGATGCGGAACCAGGGCTGTGCATCGCAGCCGGTCGAGGCGGCCCACTGCCAGCCGCCGTTGTTCGCCGCCAGGTCATAGTCGATCAGGCTGTCGGCAAACCAGCGCTCGCCGGCCCGCCAGTCAATGCCAAGGTCCTTGGTCAGAAACGAGGCCACCACCATGCGCAGGCGGTTGTGCATGTAGCCGCTGGCGGCCATCTGACGCATCGCCGCATCGACGAGGGGATAGCCGGTGCGCCCTTGCTGCCATGCCTGCAGCCCCTCGGGCCAGGGCTCCCAGAGAATGGCCTCGTATTCGGGGCGGAAGGCGCGCGCAACAACGTGCGGAAAGCGATCGAGGATCATGAAGTAGAAATCCCGCCAAACCAGTTCCGAAAGCCAGGTCATACCCCCTTCTCCCCCCGTGTGCAGTGCGTGGGCAACCAGTTCGCGGACCGACAGGGTGCCGAAGCGCAGATGCACCGAGAGATAGGAAACGCCTTTCACCGCCGGGAAATCGCGCTGCTCCCGGTAGCGTGGCAGGCGGCTGCGGAAATCATCAAAACGGGTGCGCGCACCGGACATCCCCGGCTGCACACCGATCACCTCCAGATCGACGTCGGCAAAGCCAAGGTCGGCCAGCGTCGGTATCGCCGACGGCGTCGCTAGCGGCGCCAGTTTCCCCGTGGCACTGGCGAAGGTCGGCAGCCCGGTTTCGTGCAGGCGACGCAACCACGCGTTGCGATACGGCGAAAAAACGGAATAGGGCTTGCCCGCCTGCGTCAGCACCTCGTCGCCATCGAAGATGGCTTGATCGCGGAAACTCAGAAACCTTCGTCCCGCAGCATCCAGCGTTGCAGCAACGGCAGCGTCACGCGCCTTGGCCTGGGGCTCATAGTCGCGATTGGCATAGACGTGGCTGGCATTCAGACGTGCAGCCAATCGGGGAATTTCGACCCGTGCATCACCATGGCAGACCAGCAAGCCGCCGCCTCGCGCGCGCAGGGACGCATCCAGTTCAAGCAGCGAAGCATGGATGAAGGCCACGCGACGATCGCTGCGGCTGGGCAAGGCATCAAGAATGGTCGTGTCAAAAACGAAGGCGCAATAGACCGAGCCCGCATCAGACAGCGCGGCAGCCAGCGCCGCATTGTCGACGTCGCGCAAGTCACGGCGGAACCAGACGAGGGAAATACGGGGGGGTTGGCAAGCAAGGGGCATGAAATTCCGATCCTGATTCTGCATTGGCGACTGCCGCGTTTGTCTCAGGTTCCGGCGGGGATTAAAATGCCGGCATGACGTCCGCCACACAATCCTGCAACCTGACCGACCATTTCCTCATCGCCATGCCGGCGATGACCGATCCCTATTTTTCCGGCACGCTGATCTATATCTGCGAGCATAACGAACAAGGGGCGTTGGGCGTGATTGTAAACCGCCCGATCGACATGACGCTGGCGGCACTTTTCGAGAAGATCGAAGTTCCGCTGGAAACCGCCAACTTCGAACGGCTGCCGGTTTACTTCGGCGGCCCGGTCCAGACCGACCGCGGCTTTGTCCTGCACCGACCGCTTGGTGGCTGGCAATCGACACTGACGGTCAACGCCGACATCGGCCTGACCAGTTCCCGCGACATCCTGCAATCTGTCGGCCGCGAAGGCGATCCACGCGAGATTCTCGTCACCCTCGGCTACTCGGGCTGGTCTGCCGGCCAGCTGGAAGAAGAGCTCGGGCAGAACGCCTGGCTGACGGTTCGCGCCCAGCCAGACATCCTCTTCGACCTGCCGTTCGAATCGCGGCTGGCGGCCGCCATGGACGCCCTTGGCGTCAATTTTGCCAACCTGGCCGAGAACGCCGGGCATGCCTGAGGCCGAGGGCACGATATTGGCCTTCGACTTCGGCGAAAAGCGCATCGGTGTCGCCGTTGGCGAAACCCTGCTGCAGCAGGCCCACCCACTGACCGTCATTCGCGCCCACGCCAACGACGAGCGCTTCGCAGCCATCGGCGCCCTGATCGCTGAATGGCAACCCGTGCGGCTGGTCGTCGGCCTGCCAACCTCGCTGGCCGGGGAAGCGCACGGCATGACCGCACGCTGCACGCGCTTTGCCAATCAGTTGCATGGCCGCTTTGCGCTTCCGGTAAGCTTTGCCGACGAGCGCCTGAGTTCGTACGCAGCCGAGGAGCGCCTGCGCGAATCCGGCCACGATGCAAGAAGCGCCAAGGTCCATGTCGATGCCATGGCCGCCCAGCTGATTCTGCAAACCTATTTCGAGACCCGTAACGAACAACGCAACGCCTCGCCCGAGAGCACCGACCACCATGACCCTCAAATCACTTCCTGACGCCGAAGCGCAGTGCGCGCAACTGGCGGAACAGCTCCGACCCTGCGTCGGCCCGGATACGACGCTGATCGGCATCTATAGCGGCGGCGCCTGGATCGCCGAACGTCTACGCCAACTGCTCGGCCTCAAGGAAGAAACCGGGCTCATCGACGTCTCCTTCTACCGCGATGACTTTGCCGAAAAAGGTCTGCATCCGCAGGTCAAGCCAACCTCGATTCCCTTCGACGTCGAGGGCCGGCATATCGTCCTCGTCGACGACGTCCTCTATACCGGCCGGACCACCCGCGCCGCCTTGAACGAGATTTTCGACTACGGTCGCCCGGCCAGGATAGAACTCGCCGTGCTCGCAGATCGCGGCGGCCGCGAACTGCCCGTAGCTGCGCAGTACAACACCTGGGACGTCACCCTCGCCGCCGGCGAAACACTGGTGCTGGCACGCGACGATGCGGGTCGCCTTTCGTGGAGGCTTGACCATGAGTAACCCGGCAGCGCGCGGCCAGAACAATCCGCAGCTCAACGCCAACGGCGAGCTGACCCATCTGCTCTCCACCGAAGGCCTGCCACGAGAAGTGCTGACGCATATTCTCGACACGGCCGCCTCATTCATGGAAGTCTCCGAGCGCGACGTGAAGAAGGTGCCGCTCTTGCGCGGCAAAAGCGTCTTCAACCTCTTCTTCGAAAACTCGACCCGCACCCGCACCACCTTCGAGATCGCCGCCAAACGCCTCTCCGCCGATGTCATCAACCTCGACATCACCCGCTCCTCGACGGCCAAGGGCGAGACTCTGCTCGACACCATCGACAACCTGCGCGCCATGCACGCCGACATGTTCATCGTGCGCCACGCCACCTCGGGCGCGCCCTACCTGATCGCCGAGCACTTGGCACGCGTCGGCCGCCACGACATCCACGTCGTCAACGCCGGCGACGGGCGCCATGCACACCCGACACAGGGTCTGCTCGACATGTACACCATCCGCCACTACAAGAAGGAATTCCACAACCTGACCGTGGCCATCGTCGGCGACATCCTGCACTCGCGCGTCGCCCGCTCCGACATCCATGCGTTGAACACCCTCGGTGCCGGCGAAGTACGCGCCATCGGGCCGCAGACGCTCTTGCCGACGCAGATGGAAAAGATGGGCGTACGCGTCTTCCACGACATGGAAGAAGGGCTCAAGGGCTGCGACGTGGTGATCATGCTGCGCCTGCAGAACGAGCGCATGAACGGCGCGCTACTGCCATCGGCACGCGAGTACTTCCGCCACTACGGGCTGACCCCGGAGAAGCTGGCACTGGCCAAACCGGACGCCATCGTCATGCATCCGGGGCCGATGAACCGTGGCGTCGAAATTGATTCCGAAGTTGCCGATGGCAGCCAGGCGGTCATCCTGCCGCAGGTCACCTTCGGTATCGCCGTCCGCATGGCGGTCATGAGCATCGTGGCGGGGAACTGAACATGACGATCCAGAAAATTTCCATCAAGAACGGTCGTCTGATCGATCCGAAACGTGGCCTTGATGGCATCGATCAGAAACTTGACCTGCATCTTGCCGACGGCCGCGTTGTCGCCATCGGCCAGGCGCCGGACGGTTTTGCCGACGCCCGCGTCATCGAAGCCGGTGGCCTCGTTGTCTGCCCCGGCCTCGTCGATCTCGCCGCCCGCCTGCCGAGTCTGGAGGACGAACTGGCCGCCGCAGTCGCTGGCGGCGTCACCTCGCTCGCCTGCCCACCGGACACCCGCCCGCCGCTCGACGAACCGGGCCTGGTCGAACGCCTTGTCCGCCGGGTTGCCGATGCCGGCCTCGCCCGCGTGCTGCCGCTGGGCGCACTGACCGTCGGTCTCAAGGGCGAAGCGCTGGCTGAACTTGGCAGCCTGGCCAAGGCCGGCTGTGTCGCCTTCTCGCAGGGCTGTGCCCCGATTATCGATACCCAGGTACTGCTGCGCGCCATGCAGTACGCCACCACTTTCGGCTACACGCTGCGGCTGCAGGCGCAGGACAGCTATCTCGCGCGCGACGGCGTCGCCCACGATGGCGAAGTCGCCTCGCGCCTTGGCCTGCCCGGCATTCCTGCTGCCGCCGAATCGGTCGCCATTGCCACGGCCATCGAACTGGCCCGCGCCACCGGCGCCCGCGTGCACTTCACGCGACTCTCCAGTGCGGCCGGCATCGACCTGGTACGTCGTGCGCAGAACGAAGGCCTGGCCATCACCTGCGACATCGGCATTCACCACCTGCACCTGACCGAAATGGATATCGGCTACTTCGACAGCGCCGCACGTTTCAGCCCACCGCTGCGCGCCCAGCGCGACCGCGAAGCGCTCTCGGCCGCCGCCGCCGACGGGCTGGCAGCAATCTGCTCGGACCACACGCCAATCGACGAAGATGGCAAGCAACTACCCTTCGGCGAAGCCGAAGCCGGCGCCACCGGCCTCGAACTGCTGCTGCCGCTGACCCTGAAATGGGCAGAAAACGAAAAATTGCCGCTGGCCCGCGCACTCGCCCGCATCACCAGTGACCCGGCGGCCATCCTCGGCAGCGACGCCGGGCAGCTCGCCATCGGCGCAGCGGCCGATGTCTGCATCTTCGACCCGGAAGCACTCTGGCAAGTCAGCGCCGACGCGCTGGTCAGTCAGGGCAAGAACACGCCGTTCATCGGCTGCGGCATGCAAGGAAAGGTAAAAGCGACCCTGGTTGGCGGCCGCGTCGTTTTCGGCGGCTAAATCAGCAAGCCGGTACCAGACAGCGGACCGAGCCGCGCTGGCCGCCTCAGGCCGGCAGCGGCAGCCTCACAGCCCCTGGTCACCAACGGCCCGGCGAATGTGGGCATAAGACAAGCCCGCAAAAATGCCGCCAACGACCATGCCGGCCAGCACATCGAGCACCACATGCTGGCGGATGGCCACCGTCGACCAGAGGATGAGCAGGCAATGCAGCGCGCTCAACCCGCGCCAGAACAGCGGCGTATCAAGCCGCTGAAAGATCCGGTCCAGCCAGAAAGCCGAAAACACCGCCGTTGCCACGTGCAGCGAGGGACAGGCGTTACCGGCCAGATCAAGCCCCCGGAGCACCGCCAGTTCAGGGTGCGCCTCCCAGTCGATGACAAACACCGGCACCGTCGTCGGAAAAACCCAGAAGAGGGCCAGGCAGAACAGGCACAAACCGGCAATCCACAGACCGTACAACGCCAGGGGGCGAAAGCTGGAAAAAAGCGCCGGCGGCAGCGAAACATAGACCCACAGCGAGGCATACACCGGAAAGGCTGCCGGCGAAAACGGCACCCAGGTATCCGCCAGAATCAGCGGCATCACCGTCGGCGGCAGCAGCGGATGGCGCAGCACCGCAAAATAAGCCGAGAAGAACAACACCATGAAAGCCATGGTTCCGAAGGCCTTGAGCGGCATCAGAACAAGGGCTCGGGCTGCGGCCTGGCGGTACCACGGCAAGGCGGGCGGAAAATTCATCGGCGATCCGGGTTCATCCGTGAGCGGGGCAAGGAAGCGATGGTAACAAAGCTCACCCAAGGAAGCGTCGCAGGAAGCGCCGGGCACCGAAAAACGGGCACCGAAAGCAGCCACCCCCGGAGCTAGAATCTTTGGAAAACAGTCGCTTTCCGATAAAATCCGCCCCCTATGGATTCCATTACCCTCATTCGCGATTTCCTCAAGGATCGCCTCGGCGTCGAAGCGGAAAAAATCGTTCCGGAGGCAGCGCTGGCCGACCTCGGGGTTGACTCCCTGATGATGCTCGAGCTGATGTTCGAGTTCGAAGACCACTTCGGCATCAAACTCTCCCCGGATCTAAAACCGCCGCAGACGGTCGGCGAAATGACAGCGCAGATGGATCAGCTGGTCAGCCAGCAGAAGGGCTGAGACCGGAATCATGCAGCGGCGGGTAGCGATCACGGGCCTCGGCCTGGTCAGTCCTTTCGGTGGCGATCTTGCCGATTTCTTCAGCCGTCTGATGGCAGGCGAATCAGCCATCCGCCACCTGCTCACCGACGACCTGCCGCGCCCCCTCTCCATCCCCTTCGTCAGCTGCCCCGCCTTCGATCCGGAAGCCACGCTCGGCAAACCGCTGGCGTCGATGATGGATCGTTTCGCACAACTCGGCATGGCGGCCGCTTTCGCCGCCTGGGACGACTGCGGCCTGCCGCGTGCGGCGGCTGACGGCAGCGCGCGTGATGGCTGGGGAGTCGCCTGGGGAACGGCGCTCGGTGGCACGCTGGCCTACGAAAAAGGCTACCGCGAACTCTGGCAGAAGGGGCGCGAACGCCTGTCGCCACTGGCCGTCATCCTCGGCATGAACAACGCCGCCAATGCCCACATTTCGATCCAGCTCGGCCTCGGTGGTGTCAGCATGAGCCACACCGTCGCCTGCGCCTCGTCGGCCATCGCCATCGGCGAAGCCTTCCGCCGCGTGCGCAGCGGTGAAGCAACGATCATGGTCACCGGCGGCTCCGACGTACCGCAGGCCTACGGCGTTGCCCGCGCCTGGGAAGCCCTGCGCGTCATGGCCCCTGGCGACGCCGAGACATCCCCCTTTGCCTGCCGCCCGTTTGCCGGCAACCGGCGCGGGCTGGTCCTCGGCGAAGGTGGCGCCGCGCTGGTGCTCGAAGACTGGGACCATGCCGTCGCCCGAGGTGCCCGCATCCACGGCGAAATCGTCGGCTACGGCACCAGTTGCGACCATACCCACCTGGTCCGACCGGAAGCTGCCGGGCAAATCCGCGCGCTCAACGCAACGCTTGCCGATGCCGGCCTCACCGCCGACGATATCGATCACATCAACGCCCACGGCACGGCGACGGCCGAAGGCGATCCGGTTGAAGTCGCCGCACTGAAAGCCGTCTTCGGCAAACGCGCAGCACACCTGCCGGTCAGCGCCACGAAATCAATGCACGGCCACCTGCTCGGCGCCGCCGGTGCCATCGAAGCCATTGCCACCGTGCTGGCATTGCGCGAGCAGGCGGTACCGCCCACCGCCAACCTCGGCGGGCAGGTAGACCCGGCCTGCCTCGGCGTCGATCACGTCATCGAGGGACGGCACAAGCTCAGCTTGCGCGCCGCCCTCTCGAACTCGTTTGCCTTTGGCGGCAGCAACGCAGTGCTCGCCTTCCGCGCCGTTTCCTGAGTCGCGACCAGCGCCCTCAGCCCATCCACCCCAGCTATTTCCCGGAAACCCGACCATGCCCGCAACCACCTCCCCGGAAACCGTCGATGCACTGATGCCGGAAGTTGCCGCGCTGATCGTCGAGGCCCTCAACCTGGACATCGCCGCCGGCGACATCGAAGCCGACGCCCCGCTGTATGGCGAAGGACTCGGCCTCGACTCGATCGACGTGCTCGAAATTGCCCTTGTCGTTTCCAAGCGCTACGGCTTTCAGCTCCGCTCGGACAACACCGACAACGTGCGCATCTTTGCCTCTTTGCGTGCATTGAGCACGCACATCGCCAGTCAGCGGACCCAATGACACCAACGACGACCGCCAAGCTGCGCGGCCTGGCCGTCGTCATTTTCATCGGGGCCTGGGCATTCATCGCCCACCACGGCAGCGCCGGCGGCGGCAACAACGACCTCCACGCCGCCCTCGGCATCGCCCCGATCGGCCTGTTCCTCGCCCTGCTGCTCTGGCGCCTGCCCTCGCTGCCGTTGCGCATCGCCGCTGGCCTGACCGGGCTGGCGGGGCTAGCCGCGCTGTGGCCACTGGTGCGGCAGAACATCCCGCTGCTCTACTACCTGCAACACCTCGGCGCCCACCTCGCGCTCGGCACCTTTTTCGGCCGCAGCCTGATCGGCCCGGATGAAGCGCTGATCACGCGTATTGCCCGCAGCATCTACGACGGCACCATCTCCGCACGCAAGGTGCGTTACACACGCCAGGTCACCATCCTCTGGACCGCCTTCTTTTTCGGCAATGCACTGCTCTCCACCGGCCTCTTCCTCTTCGCCCCGGCAGAAGTCTGGTCAATGCACGCCAACCTGCTCACCTGGCCTCTGGTCGGCCTGCTGTTCGCTGCCGAACACCTGTGGCGCATGCACGCCCTGCCGCCCGAGGAACGGCCCGGCCTGTGGCAAATCATCAGCACCTTCCGGCGCCACTCACAGCGGCGAGACCCCGCCGCACCGCGATCATGAGCCAGCAGCCGCTACTCGACCGCAGCCGTAGCGCCAGCGATATTTTTGCCTGGTGCCCGACGGGGCCGGTAACGGTCGGCGAGTTTCTTGCTGCCGCCCACTGGCTGGCCGAGCGCCTGCCTGCGGGCGACTGGCTGCTCAACCTGTGTGAAGACCGTTACCGTTTTGCCGTCGGCTTCGCTGCCGGGCTGCTCGCGGGCAAGACCAGTCTGCAGCCGTCATCGCTGACGCGGGAGACGCTGCATCAGCTGGCTGCCGACTACCCTGGCGTTGCCTGCCTGTGCGACGGAGATATCGACACCGGCGCGCTGCCGCGCATACCGTTCCCGCATTTGCCGACCCTCGCCCCGTGCACGGAAATTCCCGGCATCGACACCGCGCGGGTGGTCGCCATCCTGTTCACATCCGGCTCGACCGGGCTGCCGCAGCCGCAGCGCAAGACCTGGGGAAAACTGATCAGGAACGCCCATGCCGGCGCGAGCGTCCTCGGCCTTGATACGCACCCGCACAACATCGTCGGCACGGTACCCATCCAGCACAGCTACGGTTTCGAATCGACCTTCCTGCTCGCCCTGCACGGCGGCTGCCCGATCTGGTCCGGCAAACCGTTCTTCCCGCAGGATATCGCCGCCGCACTCGCAGCCTTGCCCGCACCGCGCCTGCTGGTAACGACACCTTTCCACCTGTCGGCGCTGCTGGCGGCAGACATTCAGCTGCCGCCGATCGACCTGCTGCTCTCCGCCACCGCACCGCTCAGCGCCGACCTTGCCGCACGTGCCGAGCAGCGTTGCGCCACCCGCGTTCAGGAAATCTACGGCTCCACCGAAAGCGGCCAGCTGGCCAGCCGCCACACCGTAGACGGCCCCACCTGGAAACTTCTGCCCGACATCACCCTGACGCAAAAAGACGGGCAGACCTTCGCCTGCGGCGGCCATGTCGAAGACGAGGTCGCACTTGGCGATCTCATCGAACGGCTGCCGGACGGCAGCTTCCTGCTGCAGGGGCGCCACGCCGACCTGATCAACATTGCCGGCAAGCGCACCTCGCTGGCCTACCTGAACCACCAGATCAATGCCGTGCCGGGAGTCGTCGATGCCGCCTTCTTCCTTCCCGACGATGGCGATGGCGCCGGCAACGAAGACAACACCATCCCCCGGCTCACCGCCTTCGTCGTTGCGCCGACGCTGGCGCCCCCGCAATTGCTAGCGGCACTGCGCCAGCGCATCGACCCGATCTTCCTGCCGCGCCCGCTCCTGCTGGTCGACGCCCTGCCGCGCAACAGCACCGGCAAGCTGCCGCGTGCGGCCTTGCAGGCACTCTATGCCGCACGCGTGCGCCATGCTCATGACTGAGTGCGAATTTTTCTGGACGGTCGCCGCTGACCACCCGGCCTTTGCCGGCCACTTCCCCGGACAACCCATCGTCCCCGGCGTGCTCATCCTCGACCATGCGCTGCACTGCGCCGCACAGTTGCACGGAGCACCCGGTGGGCACTGGCAGATCGGCAATACCAAGTTCCTCAGCCCGGTCGGACCGGGCGAGCGCCTGACATTCACGCTGCAACGCCGCCCCAGTGGCGCCATCGCCTTTGCCGTGCGTGCGGACAAGCGCGATATCGCCAGCGGCAGCCTGACCCCCTGCGCATGAACCCGCCCTCGAAATCACCTGCCACCCAGCCCCCGCCCCCGTCAGCCGAATCCGCTGACGACTGGCGGCACCAGCGCGAACGCAGTTCGCCGGCCATCCTGGCGTTGATGGTCTGGATCTCGCTGACCTTTGGCCGCAGCATCAGCCGCCTGGTGCTGCACGGCATTGCCGCCTACTTCACACTCTTCGCCCCGCGTGCGCGCGGCGCCAGCCGCGCCTACCTGAGCCGCGCGCTCGGCCGGCCAGCGGGGCTCGCCGACATCTACCGCCACGTCTTCAGTTTCGCCAGCACCATCCACGATCGCGTCTACCTGCTCAACGACCGCTTCGACCAATTCGATATCGAAGTCGTCGGTGCCGAGGCGGTACAGGATGCACTGGCGCAGCAGCCGGGCGCATTGCTGATCGGCGCCCACCTCGGCAGCTTCGAGGTATTGCGCGCCGTCGCGCGCGGCCCTGCCCAGCTCAAGCTGGCGATGCTGATGTATGCGGAGAACGCCCGCAAGATCAACGCCACGCTGCATGCGATCAACCCGGCAGCAAGCGCCGACATCATCCCGCTCGGCCAATTCGACTCGATGCTGCTGGCCCGCGACCGTCTGGAACAGGGTTACCTCGTCGGCATGCTCGGCGACCGCAGCTTGGGCGGCGACACCACCATCCCCTGCGATTTCCTCGGCCAGCCGGCAGCATTTCCGCTGGGCCCCTGGCGCATGGCGGCCATGCTGCGGCGGCCGGTATTCTTCATGACCGGCCTCTACCTCGGCGACAACCGCTACCGCATCCACTTTGAAACGCTGGCCGATTTTTCGCAGACGCGCCGCGAAGATCGCGACGCCGCCATTCACACGGCCATCACCACCTATGCGGCGCGACTGGCGCACCATTGCCGGCAGGCACCATACAACTGGTTCAACTTTTTCGATTTCTGGCAGAAGCAATGATTCTAGAAAAAGCTATTAACCACGGCGGACACGGCGAGCACAGCGAAAATACAACGGCTTGCATTAGTTTGATGTATCACCCAATGGGTGGCGTGCGGCAAACCAGCAAACCAAGGATTTTCGCCGTGTCCGCCGTGTCCGCCGAGTCCGCCGCATCGCCGTGGTTTGAACTGAGGTTTTAAGGATGATCAAGCGCCACACCCTCCACTTCGGCATCGCCCTGCTTGCTGCGAGCTTCGCACTGCCGGCCTTCGCCGCCTTCGACGTGATCCAGCTGATGAACGATCTGGCGCAGCACAAGGGGGGGCGTGCAAAATTCGTCGAAAAGAAATACATCGCCCTGCTCGACAAGCCGGTCACCGCCACCGGCGAGATGATCTACGTCGCCCCGGACCGGCTCGAAAAACGCACGCTGACACCGAAGCCGGAACTGCTGATCCTCGACAAGGACACGCTGAGCATCGAGCGCGACAAGCAGAAGCTGACGATCAACCTGGCCACCCAGCCGGAAGCGCTGGCCTTCGTCGACAGCATCCGTGGCACGCTCTCCGGTAACCGTGCCGCGCTGGAGAAGAACTACCTGCTGCACCTGGTGGGCACCACCGACAAGTGGGAACTGACCCTGCTGCCGAGCGATCAGAAAATCGCCGCACTGGTCCAGCGCATCACCGTCAGCGGCAGCCGCAACCAGATCTTCAGCATCGAATATCTGCAGGCCGACGGCGACCGCTCGGTGCTCGCCATCACCCCCGTCGCCGAGAAGAAATGAAGCGCCCAGCCGTTCTCGCCCTGACGCTCTGGCTGCTGGCCATGCTGGCCGGCGCGACCATCGTCTGGAACAGCCGATTCGTTGCCGACGTCTCCTTCTTTCTGCCGGCCAAGCCGAGCGCCGCGCAGCAGGTATTGATCGACCAGTTGAAGGAGGGCGCCGTCTCGCGCCTGCTCATGCTGGCCATCGAAGGCGGCGATGCCGGCCAGCGTGCCGCCGCTTCACGCGACCTGCGCGCCCGCCTGGCCCCGCTGCCGGCATTCGTCTCGGTACAGAACGGCGAGTCCAGCAGTTTCACCACCGAGCGTGACCTGCTCTTTCGCCATCGCTACCTGCTCAGTCCGGCAGTCAGCGCCGATCGTTTCAGTGTCGACGGCCTGCGCCGCGCAATCGGTGACAGCATTGATCTCCTGGCCTCGCCCGCCGGCATGCTGGTCAAGCCCTTCCTGACCCGCGACCCGACCGGCGAACTCGTCGAACTGCTCAGCCGCCTGAACGCCGGCAGCCAGCCCAACAGCAACGCCGGTGTCTGGGCCTCGCGGGACGGCGAGCGGGCCATGCTGCTGGTGCAGACGCGGGCACTGGGCTCCGACACCGACGGCCAGGAAGCGGCCATCGCCGCCATTGGCACCGCCTTTGCCGCCATCCAGAAGACCCCTGGCACGCCGGCGCTGACGCTGCAACTTTCCGGCCCCGGCCGCTTCGCCGTCGACGCCCGCGCACTGGTCAAGCACGATGTTTCCCGTCTGTCGCTGATCGCCACGCTGGCCATCATCGCCGTCCTCTTCTTCGTCTACCGTTCGCCGCGTCTTGTCGCCCTTGGTCTGCTGCCCGTCGTCAGCGGTGCGCTGGCCGGCATCGTCACCGTCAGCCTGGTGCACGGCACCGTCTTCGGCGTCACTGTCGGCTTCGGTGCAGCGCTCATCGGCGAAGCGGTCGATTACTCGATCTACTATTTCGTCCAGTCCGGGCAGGTCGGTGTCGCCACCTGGCGGCAGCGCTTCTGGCCGACCATTCGCCTCGGCGTGCTGACCTCGGTCGCCGGCTTCGGTGCGCTGCTTTTTTCCGGTTTTCCCGGCCTCGCCCAGCTCGGACTTTTCGCGCTCACCGGTGTCCTGACCGCAGCGCTGGTCACGCGTTTCGTGCTGCCGCATCTGGCCGGCACCACCAATGCGCGCGACCTGAGCCACGCCGGCCGCGCCCTGCGTGGCGCCATCGGCGGGCTGCAACGCCTGCGCTGGCCAACGCTGGCGCTGGCAGTTCTCGCCATCACCTATCTCGGCGCGCAGCGCAACGATCTCTGGCACAACAACCTCTCGGTGCTATCTACCGTCAGTGCCGAGGACGCCAGGATCGACGGCGCCCTGCGAGCCGACCTCAGCGCACCGGATTCGCGCTATCTGGTCATCGTCACCGGCAAGAGTCGCGAGGCAGCGCTGCAAGCCGCCGAACGGACCGGAGCAGTGCTCGACCGCCTGATCGCCGACGGCATCATCGGCGGCTACGACAGCCCGGCCCGTTTCCTGCCCAGCCAGAAGATGCAGGCCGCCCGCCGCGCCAGCCTGCCGACTGCGGACGAGCTGCGGCCGCGCTTGCGCACGGCGCTGGCCGAACTGCCGCTCAACGCCACCCGCCTGGAACCCTTCCTGGCTGAAATCGAAGCAGCACGCCAGGCGCCGGATCTGACCCGCAGCAGCCTCGATGGCAGCGGCCTGGCGCTGGCGGTCGATGCCTTGCTGCTGCAACGCGAGAAGGATTGGAGCGTGCTGCTGCCGCTACGCCCGGCACAGTCACTTTCCCCGTCACCGACGGCAACGCCGGCCGAGTCGCAGCTCGCCATACCGGTCGCCAGCGTGCGCGCGGCGCTGGCTGACAGTGATGCGCTTTTCATCGACATGAAAGACGAGTTCGACACGCTCTATGGCGATTACCTCGGGGAGGCCGTCCGTCTTTCGGCTGCCGGCTTTGCCGCCATCACCCTGCTGCTTGCCGTCACACTGCGCTCGCCGCGCCGTCTGGCCGCCGTGCTGCTGCCGCTGGTGCTGGCGGTCGTCTTCGTCATCGCCGGGCTGCATCTGGCTGGCCAGTCGCTGCACCTCGTGCACCTGATCGGCATGCTCTTCATCGTCGCCGTCGGCTCCAACTACGCCCTCTTCTTCCACAGCCGGGCGGGCTTGCCAGACAGCCAGACACTGACTGCCATGGCCGTCGCCAGCCTGACCAGCGTCATCGGCTTCGGCACCCTCGGGTTGTCGTCGGTACCGGTACTCAACGCCATCGGCGCCACAGTCGGCCCCGGCACCGTGCTGGCCTTGTTGCTGACCGCCATATTCGTACGCCAGGACGAACAGGAATGAGCGCAGCGCTCGCCCGTATCGATCTCAAAGGCGGTGGCGAAGACCTGCTCGTGCTGCTCCCCGGCGCCTACATGCAGCCGGAAGATTTCGTGCAGGCCGGCTTCTTCTCTGCCGTCACCACACGCCAGCTGTCGCTGGATCTCTGCATCGTCGCGCTTGATGTCGCCACGATCACCGCCGGCGATGCGCTGCCGCAGCTGCAGCACCAAATCCTCGCCCCGGCCCGCGCCAACTATCGTCGCGTCTGGCTCGGCGGCATCTCGCTTGGCGGCCTGCTCGCCCTGTGCCAGGCCGCCGACCAGCCGGCGACGGTCGACGGCCTCTGCCTGCTGGCCCCTTACCCCGGCAGCCGGCTGACCGGCAATGCCATCGCCCGGGCTGGCGGGCTCGATCGCTGGGAGGTGTCGGCCGAGCAACTGAGCGACCCGGAATTCCGCGCCTGGCGCTGGCTCAAGGCGCCGCCGCCTGCACTACCCGTCTTCGTCGGCTACGGCACAGAAGACCGTTTCGCCGAGGGCATGCAGCGCATCGCCGAGTGCTTTCCGCCGGCCGCTCGCCGAGCGGTCCCCGGCGATCATGACTGGCCAGCCTGGCAGCAGCTGTGGGAATATTTCCTCGACCTCGGCCACTTCAACTGATGCCATGCCCCGCCCCTGGATTCCTTCGCCGACACTGAAAGCCAGCTTCGCGCTGCATGGCGCCGCTGCGCTCGGCACGCTGGCTGCGCCGGCACTGTGGCCGTGGGCGCTGGGCGCACTCGCCGCCAACCATGGCGTGCTGACCATCGCCGGCCTGCTGCCGCGCTCGACCCTGCTCGGGCCCAACCTGACCCGGCTGCCGGCAACAGCAGCGGCGCGCGGCGAAATGGCGCTGACCATCGACGACGGCCCTGACCCGGAAGTAACGCCACGGGTTCTCGATCTGCTCGACGCCGCCGGCGTCAAGGCCAGCTTCTTCTGCATCGGCCAGCGTGCCCGTGAAAATCCCGCGCTGTGCCGTGAAATCGTTGCCCGCGGGCATCGCGTCGAGAACCACAGCGACGCACATTCAAAGGCTTTCTCGTGCTTCGGCCCGCGCGGCATGCAGGCGGATATTGACCGGGCACAGCAAACGCTGGCTGACATCACCGGCGACGCCCCACGCTTCTTCCGCCCCACCGCCGGTTTGCGCAACCCCTTCCTCGACCCGGTGCTGGCCGCGCTCGACCTGCGTCTGGCCAGCTGGACACGGCGGCCGTTCGACACGCGCGAGGGCAACCCGGAGATTGTTCTCGCACGTCTGACCAGAGGGCTCGCCGGTGGCGATATTCTGCTGCTGCACGATGGCCATTCGGCGCACACGGCCACCGGGCAGCCAACCATTCTTGCCGTTCTGCCGCGGTTGTTGCAGATCGTTGAAGAACAGCAACTGAACCCCGTCACGCTTGCCGACGCCTGCCCATGACCAACTCCACCTTTCTCCCGACCCTGCTCGACGCTGCCAGCCGCCCCTTCCGCAGCGGCGGCCATTTCGCCTACCACTACGCGCGCGGCAAGCTCTCCTCCGACTGCATTTTCCGCGAGCTGCTGCGTCAGGGCATCTTCCCCGCTGAAGGCCATTTCCTCGATCTCGGCTGCGGCCAGGGCAGCCTGTTCTCGTGGCTGCTCGCCGCACGCGACCTCTACGAAAATGGGCAGAGGCGGGAACAGGGGCGGGGGCAATGGCCGGCCGACTGGCCGCCACCACCGAAGCCGCTATCGCTACGCGGCATCGAGCTGATGCAGAAGGATGTCGACCGTGCCCGGCAGAGCTTCGGCGCCGATCATCCGCTGGTCGACATTCGTCAGGGCGACATGTGTGCGGCCGATTTCGGCAAGGCCGACGTGGTCACCATTCTCGACGCGCTGCACTACTTCGATCATGAACTGCAGCGCGACGTGATCGCCCGCATCCGCGCCGCCCTGCCACCCGGCGGCCTGTTCCTGACGCGCGTCGGCGACGCCGATGCCGGCCTGCCCTACCACCTGTGCAACTGGGTCGATCACGCCGTCACCTTCGTACGCGGCCACCGCCTGCCGAAGCTTTACTGCCGTCCGGTTACGGAATGGATGGCACTGCTGCGCGAGCATGGTTTCACCGTGACCACGCTGCCGATGAACGAAGGCAAGCCTTTCGCCAATGTGATGCTCGTCTGCAAGGTGCCGCGATGAACCTCCCGATTTCCGATCTGCCACTTTTTCTTTTCGGCACCGCGCTGCTGATCTGGTTTTCCTGGAAGCCGCTGCGCCACCCCGGAAGCCATGGCTTCTACCGTTTCTTTGCCTGGGAGGCGATCCTCGCGCTGGTTGTTCTGCACCGCGACTACGCAGGTGGGCAGATCATTTCGCAGACGCTGCTGATCGTCAGCATCCTGTTTCTGGTGCTCGGCTACAGCGCGCTGCTGCGGCGCGGGCACGCCGGAAACGAAAGGCAGGACGGTGCGCTCTACAGTTGGGAGCGTACGACCGCGCTGATCACCGGCGGCATCTACGGCCTGATCCGCCACCCGATGTACGCCTCGCTGCTGGCACTCGACTGGGGCATGTTCTTCCGCGCCGTGTCGCTGCCTGGTTTTGCCCTTGCGACCACCGCCAGTATCCTGCTGCAGCGCACGGCACAGGCAGAAGAGAAGGAATGCCTCGCCTACTTCGGCGAGCCCTACTCCGACTACATGCAGCGGACGCGCCGCTTCATTCCCTTCCTCTATTAAAATCGCCGCATTCATCCACTACCCCGACCAGAGAGCCCGACGTGACCCCGCTGCTGCTTTCCGCCTACACCGCCAGCACCTGCCTAGGCCGTGGCCTCGACGCCACGCGCGCAGCGCTGCTGGCCGGGCGCAGCGGCCTCGCACCCTGTGCCTTCGAGACAGTCCAGCTCGACACCTGGATCGGCGAAGTTGCCGGCGTCGATGAGCAGATCCTGCCGGCCGCATTGCAGCACTACGACTGCCGCAACAATCGCCTCGCCCTGCTCGGCCTGCAGACCGACGGTTTCGACCAGGCCGTGCGTGCAGCGATTAACCGCCATGGCCGCCAGCGCGTCGGTATCTTCGTCGGCACCAGCACCTCGGGCATCCTGCAGACCGAGCTGGCCTACCGCCGGCGCGACCCGATCACCGGCGCGCTACCCGACGATTTCAACTACCGTTGCACGCACAACTCCTTTTCGCTGGCCGAATTCACCCGCGACTACTTCGCCCTCGAGGGCATGGCCATGGCAGTCTCGACCGCCTGCTCGTCGAGCGCCAAGGTCTTTGCCGCAGCGGCCCGCCAGCTCGCACTCGGCACTATCGACGCAGCCATCGTCGGCGGTGTCGACACGCTGTGCCTGACCACGCTCTACGGCTTCGCCTCGCTCGAGCTCACGTCGAACCGCCCGTGCCGCCCCTACGACGCGGCGCGCAACGGCATCTCGATCGGCGAAGGCGCAGCCTTCGCACTGCTCGAGCGGGCCGACGCAGCAACTGCGGGAGCGGTGCTGCTCCTCGGCACCGGCGAATCGAGCGATGCCTACCACATGTCGGCCCCCCACCCGGAAGGCCTCGGCGCACGCATGGCGATGGACGCAGCGCTGCGCTCGGCCGGGCTTGCTGCAGACGATATCGGCTACATCAACCTGCACGGCACCGCGACGCCAGCCAACGATGCTGCCGAGGGCAAGGCTGTTGCGGCACTGTTCGGCGACCGCGTGCCCTGCAGTTCGACCAAGGGCGCCACCGGGCATACGCTGGGCGCGGCTGGCGCGGTGGAAGCAGTGATCTGCGCGCAGGCCCTGACCGACGGTTTTCTGCCCGGCAGCCCCGGCACCGAATTGCTCGACCCGGCGATTACCATCGACTACCGCCTGCGCACCAGCCCCGGAACCCCGCGCCGCGCGCTCTCGAATTCCTTTGGTTTTGGCGGCAGCAACTGCAGCCTGATCTTCGGGGTTGCCCCATGAGCGTCTCGACAAACACCCCACTCACCGCCTGGATAGAAGGCATCGGCTTCATCGCCCCCGGCCTGCCGGATTGGCCGAGTGCGCGCACCGTGCTGCGCGGCGAGCAGCCGCTACTGCCGGCACCGTCGGTGCTGCCGATACCGGCATTGCTGCCGCCGGCCGAGCGCCGGCGCGCCAGCCGCCTGATCAAGGTCGCCCTCGCTGTCGGCCTCGAAGCCGCCGCGCATGCCGGCGCTGATGTCGCGACGCTGGCCACCGTGTTCGCCGCCTCCGGCGCCGACGGCCATAACTGCCATGCGTTGTGCGAACAGCTGGCCAGCGACGACCGGCAGATTTCACCGACGCGTTTCCACAACTCGGTGCACAACGCCGCCGCCGGCTACTGGGGTATCGCCACCCGGGCGATGGCGCCGTGCCAGGTGATCTGCGCCTACGACGCCGGTTTCGGCGCCGGCCTGATCGACGCCTTGGGCCAAGTGGTGGTCGACGGGCAGCCGACCCTTCTGATTGCCTACGACAGCGAATACCCACAACCGCTACATGCCAAGCGGCCGCTACCCGACGTGGCTGGCGTCGCACTGTTGCTGGCGCCGGCGCGCAGCGAACGTTCGCTGGCCTGCATTTCCGTCACCGCGACTAGCAGCACCGCCGACACGCTCACCGACCCGGCGCTCGAAGCGCTGCGCAACGGCATTCCGGCACTGCGCGCACTGCCGCTGCTGGCACGCCTGGCGCGCGGCGAGACCGGCAGCGTCTGTCTCGACTACCTGCCACCGATGCAACTGGGCATCACCGTCCAGCCATGCTAGACCGCGCCGCCATCGCTGCCCGGATTCCGCATCAAGGCAGTATGTGTCTGCTTGATGCCGTGCTCGACTGGTCACCTGAAACGATCCGCTGCCGTGCCGTCAGCCATCGCGCACTGGATAACCCGCTGCGCGCCGAAGGCCGGCTCGGTGTGGCCTGCGGCATCGAATACGCTGCGCAGGCCATGGCCGTGCACGGCGCGCTGATCGCCGGCAATGGCACGCGACCTCGCCAGGGTTACCTGGCCAGCGTACGCAGCGTCGAACTTTTCGTCAGCCGGCTTGACGACATCACCGAAGATCTCGAACTTTTTGCCGAGCGCCTTTCCGGCGACGACAACAACGTGCTCTACCAATTCACGGTGCGCGCCGACGGCCGCGACCTGCTGCGCGGCCGCGCCGCCGTCATCCTCGACTCGGAGAAATCATGAAGCGTGCTCTCGTTACCGGCGGCAGCGGCGGCATCGGCGCCGCCATCTGCCGCGCACTGGCCGACGCCGGCCACGAAGTGCTGGTGCATGCCAATCGACAGATCGACAAGGCCGAGGCCCTCGCCTCGGAAATTCGCGCTGCCGGCGGCCAAGCCAGCGCGCTGACCTTCGACGTCACCGACCGCAGCGCCACCGAGGCGGCACTGACGGCAGCCCTGGCAAACGGGCCGATCCAGATCCTGGTGAACAACGCCGGCATCCACGCCGACGCCATTTTTCCCGGCATGTCTGGCGAGCAGTGGGACTCGGTCATCGACGTCTCGCTGAACGGTTTCTATAACGTCACCCATCCGCTTTCAATGCCGATGATCCGCAGCCGCTGGGGCCGCATCATCAACATCTCCTCAGTCGCTGCCCTCACCGGCAACCGCGGGCAAGTGAACTACTCCGCCGCCAAGGGTGCGCTGCACGCCGCCACCAAATCGCTGGCCCTCGAACTCGCCAGCCGCGGCATCACCGTCAACGCCGTCGCCCCCGGCATCATTGCCACCGACATGATCGAAGGCAGCTTCGACGCCGACAGCATCAGGAAGCTGGTGCCGATGCAACGCGCCGGAACGGCACAGGAAGTCGCCGACCTTGTTGCATTCCTCGCATCGGAAAAGGCCGGCTATATCTCAGGGCAGGTGATCTCGATCAACGGGGCGATGATCTGAAGAAGTTGGCGAGGGCGGGCAATGCCTCTTTGCTGCAGACATGCCAAACGGGTACTATCGGCCAGAGACGGACGATCACTGTTACGTTTCAAACCACTGGTTTCTGTAAGGCGCGCTTCCGGCGGATAGGTCACTTTTGACGCACACAGCGGTAAAACGCCGTGTTTAACCGCCGTATACGCTGGCCGATCTGGAAGAAAAATGAAGAAACACATTACCAATCAGAACATTACCCACGCCTCGTGCGCCAGCGTATACGGCGCGGCTCCAGCGTATACGGCGTTTTCGCCGTCTACTTCACGTTAGGCCGTTATGACGACCAGTAGCGCCGAGCAAGTTTCTTTGGATGATGTGGCATCTGATAGGAGGAAGTTTTCTGATGCGCATGCGTATTTGAAAGCCCGCGCTCCTTTGGAGTGGTTGATGGGTGGTGCTGTTTTCTCAGTTGGGTTCGGAATGGTCGTTTGGTTTCTGCACCCGGCGTCTCCGCTAGCTATCTACATTGGCATTGTCATCACTTCCTTTTTTATTAGTGGTTTCGCTGTCTATCTGAACGCGAGACAGGTGGCCACCTGGTACAAATCCAAGGAAGCTGAGCTAGACAGTGTAGAAAGTCGAATTCGCGCTGGTGAAAATGTCCCTCGGCCTAACCCATCCATCAACACGGATGCTGCGCGATGAAGCCGCGCAGCGCCGGTTATGTCAGACGTTGAAGCTGTAGAAAAACGTACTTTTCATCGGATTCCTACCAAAAAATGGCGCGGGTTTTTCCGAGCCATTTTGCTTTAGAGCTTTGAAGCTGACAGCCCCCAGTAACCTTGTTCGCTGAAATCAGCCGATACTCCCCCGC
>Ga0172380_10001382_pt1 | contig 41744 bp, 36 predicted proteins | sample Leawe162metaG_FD_119747 | JGI IMG/M metagenome (GOLD analysis project Ga0172380, IMG submission 119747) | Leachate microbial communities from a municipal landfill in Southern Ontario, Canada - Leachate well 162 metaG | ecosystem: Engineered > Solid waste > Landfill > Unclassified | place...
AGAACTGGATCTTTTCTTTCTTACCTCGTCTAGCAAAGCCTTCTGCAATATTACTAGTAACAGAAACAGCAGCTCTTTGCATCTGATTAGACAAGGCTAATTTCTCATATGCAGGAAAGCCAGCTGTAATATTGTAAATTAGCAAAACGAGGTTGTGCGCTTTTTGCCATGTTATTAAATCAGTAAAATCAATTACCTTGCTCATACACAATTCCTTATTTTATATTCATCCTCAATACTGAACACTCCATACCTCATACTGCCTAAATTCCTGGGTAAATTACTTTAATTTTTTTTTCGTCTAGTTCAAGTATTTCAACAGAATCTTTTTTTGTAGATTCCGAAATGCAAAACACGATGTCTGACTCTTTTTTAACCCAATCTAGTTTTTTCTTCTGAATATTTACAATATTTGTTGATAAATTAAAACCTTTAAGCTTTACCTCTGTTTTAGAGTGAGTCTCTTCAGGATATTTATATACAATAAGGTCATAAATTATAGTTGCTTTTTTAGCTTTCTTTGTAGGAGGTTCTGACCAATCTGAGGAGATAAACCAGTCAACATTTCCTATAAAATTTTCTATAGGCATTATATGTAGCTTGTTCCACAATAAATTCAGAAGGGTTGGTGGAATTTTAAACTTTTTAATAGTGACATTTTTTTTATCAAAGTCTAACGAGTTGATATCTCTTCTTAAAGACGAGAAGAAAAGCACATAGTCGTTTCTGTTGTCATTTTCTATAAGAGACAGTACGAAACCTTTTAAATAATTAGCGACACCCGTATTTGAATATGCCAGCTGACTTATATCAATTCCTATTCTCATGTCCTTTTATGTTACCTTTTTTTTGAAATAAAAAGAATAGTAGCAAATAGAAAAAAGGCTGCAGCATAATAAGTCAGTCTCTGAGCAGTAAAAAAGACCCAAAAAGAGAAAAGGGGAACAGAAATAAGTAAAGATAATAAGCCCAAATATATAAAGTATTTATAATTTCTTTTATAAAGAAGTATCAAAACTACAAGTAAAAAAATAATATCCTGAAGATTCATATGAAACCTATTATAACAACATTTTCTTAATACTTTTAGAGTCCTTAATGCTATAATCTATCAAATAATGAACTTAATAAAAACCATTAATTTTTTTATTGAAAGAAAAATCAAACCTGGATTTGGAATCGGTGAAAATGACATAGTACTCGACATAGGCTCTGGAGACAAACCCTTCTGGAGAGCAAATGTGTTTCTTGATAAACTTTCCCTAAAAAATCTTCATAGGCATACAGACTCTAAAGTTATTAACAATCTAGGACCTTTTGTTGATAGCGATATAGCCAAAACTCCATTCAAAGATAAAGCGTTTGACTTCTCTTTTTGCGCACACCTTCTGGAACACGTAGAGCGACCTGACCTTGCGATAAATGAAATTATGAGGATCTCTAAAAAAGGTTATATTGAAGTCCCAAATGGAGTCATCGAATATATAAGCCCGTTTCATAGCCACCTATGGTTTATACTACTTGTTAAAAATAAACTTGTATTTTATAGAAAAAGTACTCATATTCACAAAAATCTTTTAGAAAACTCTGAAAATTATTTTAAAATCATTAGCCAAATAGACGAACCCTTTATAAGGTTTTACTGGAATAAGAAAATAAATTATGAAATTATTGATAATGAAAAAGATAAGTATTTCCCTCCAAATAAAACACCAAAAACAAGAAAGAATTCAACAATACTTAAAGCAAGCACATTATTTTACATGTCTTTGGTAAGGATATTGAGACTTATATATAAGGTTAACAATAGAATTGATATTAACGCTTTAATTAAAAATTAATCTACTTTTATAATAGCTATATTATAAGAAAAAAAGCTTTTTAAAAAACCAATTTTACTAACAAAGCTCTCTAGCTTGATTACTTTTTTATAAATAGACATTGGCATCTTAAAAGGAGGGTATGCCTCTATGCTTTTTATCTTATAATTCTTAAATTGTCTAGAAACTATTTTTTCAAAATCAGATTGTTTAAAATGATCATGACCTTTTAATCTAGTTGAATAGATATAAAATATGGGATTAAATCTGTTTCCTTCTATTATAATTATCGATCCCCCCTTTTTTGTAACTCTCTTTAATTCTTTCAACGATTTATTTATATCCTCAACATGATGAAGCACATCTTTCAAATATACACAGTCAAATGAGTTATCTTTAAAAGGAAGACTACTACTGCTTCCCTGGACAAATTTAATATTCTTTCTCTTGTTTTCTTTCCACAAATCATTAAATTCTATGTCGTAACCTGTTACATTTTTTGAGAATTCTGAAAAATTAATCGTGTCCGGTCCATATCCACATCCCAAATCTAAAACATCCTTGCCTGCAAAAATCTTTTGAAGACCTATTCTGCTATATAAGTCATGACGGAAAATCTCGCTCTTCTCGTCAATTACGGCGCCATAGCTGTATGCCGCCCTCTGTTTCCTACTTTTCATGTTTTCTCCTCATATGAAATAATAAAAAGACTACTAAGAAAAAGGATATAATACTTATTATTGCGCCTAGGTCAACCACACTTTGCCTATATAGAACTTTATTTTCGCTTAAAATAGGCTCTGTAGGCTTTATATTTACACTATATAATTTTAATCGCCCGAACTCTCCAAACTTAACAAGATTAGTATTATTTTCAAGAATTTCTAAAGTTTTTTCATATTCCGTATTATCATAAGACCTGTCTTTTAAGAAAATCTCACCCCTATTGTCATATGGCAACGCCACATATAAAACACCTTCACTAACAAGTGTATTTAATTTTTGAAAATCGAGCGTACGCGCTATTTCCGAAGGTTTACTTTTATCAAAATACATGTTTGATGATACAGAGGGGTGCTTTTGCGAAAAATAAGAAAACCGCGATGGATTTGGGATCCACAAAATTCTTCCAGGCTGCTGATTATTCATGAATCTCTCAAACTGAACATATTCATTTGGAACACTCGAAGCTTGAAGGGTACCAGGCAGCTTCCCTGTTATCGCAGGGATGAGTGTTATCAAAAAAAATAGTACAAATAACAAAGGAATTAATAATCTAGCTTTTCTAAATTTTTTATATAGCTCGAATAAAGTAAATGGAATTAGTACAGAATATGAGAAAGCAATTAACATATACCACTTCGTGGGATCCCTAAAAAAAACAAATCCTGGAATATTTTCAAATAGAAATATATAAATACTACCAAACGGGTCATTCGCACCTTTAGCAAGAAAACTAACAAATATTGCGATTATCACAAACGGCAAAATTATTTTTTTATTATCCTTGTTCACAAAAAGTAAACTTGCAAAAGCTAGTATTGGCAAAATTAAAAATTCAGGTCTCTGGAAGTATGTTTTTCCAAAAATATTCTCAGGCCAATTTGGGTGTAAAAGAGAAAATGAATTTTCAAATTTCGCAAAGCTAAAAAATCTGACTGATTCTACTGTTGTATAATTATTTCCTAACTCACCTAAAGCATTTGAACCAAATAGTAATCCAGGAATAACCCAAAAAGCATTTAAAAATGCAGCGATGGTCAAGGGGATTATAAATACAAACAAAAAACTTTTAATAAAGGACACGTACTCTCTAGTTATAAATATTCCAGTCACAAAAAATAAAAATACTCCCCACAAAGTCATATAAGTGACCCTAACGTCTAAAACTGATTGAACACCAAACACCACGCCTAAAAGTAGCACGTAATTAACATTAAATTTCGTATTTTGCTTTTTGAAATCCAGAATTTTTAAAACACATAAAAAAACTACCGGAATACAACTGTAAGCAATTCCTATAACCACAAGTCCTCCCGAAACCAGCATTAGAATATAAGTATTAAATGTAAAAATAAAACTTGATAAGGTAACAAGTAAATTATCGGGGAAAACTTTTTTAAAGAATAAATAAGGAAATAAGCTTACTGCGATTAAGAAAGGAAATAATATAAATATTCTAGAAAGAACTTCCCAACTCAAGCCAAAAGTCTTTCCTGCTAAAAAGGGAATTGACATGACAAAGTTTATAGCCATAAATGGAACAGACGACCCACCGAATCCATTATTCGCAAAAAATAAATCTAGACGTGGATAAATTTGGTGATTGTCATACATTGATGGAAAAAAGTACCATAAATCCCCCCCCGTTATAACCCCCGGCAAAAACCAGGCATTGTAAACTATTACTACCAGCACTAAGTATAAAATACCAACTACGATATTAATTCTTTCCATTTATCTTAATTATATCTTTAATAAATTCTATGTATCCTACTTTCTTAGAGTTGCTCCTAAATTCATTTATAGACTGAATAAATCCAACTGATAAGAAAAGGAAAAGATAAGTAGATAACTTTTCTACTACATTCTGCTCTCCTAGGATTATTGCTGGAATAGCAGCTAATAGAACAAAAACTGAAAACAAATATGAAACACTACTTTCGAATTTATAGTTAAAAACTGCAATAGTCCATATTCCAATAGCTAAAAGCACTAATCCTGTGTCTACTTCGCTCAAGATGAATGAATCAATGATAAAAACCGGGAAAACCAAATAAAACAAAATTCTTCTTACTATCCCCTCTCTATTTATGAAAAGCACAAAAAAAAGATAAAGTACTAACGGCATAAAGAAGATGATAGATGAATACAAAAAATTAATATTTGTAAATGACAAAACAAATTTTCTAGTTAGAAAACTTAACATATTTACTGGACTACTTAATAGTTCTGCGGACGAAAACTTATACGTAGACTGCACTCCAGGGTCTCGAGTGCTTAAGACGACCGAATTACTTTTTTGCCCCGTAGTAGAAATAATTTCAATAATAAATTTTTTATCTTTAGAATCAGAAATTAATGGAAATCCAAAAGGAAGTGTAAAACTCCTTTCAAAGCCTCCTATTCCATATATATTTTCATATATCCACTCTTCTTCTAAGTCCCGTCTTATCTTAAACATCAGTCTGTCCTCTTCAATAAAATTGTATCCTTGATATTTTTCAAAATTAACACTAACTATTCCTAAATTATTTTCCCTACCAATAACTTCAATAATTATTTTGTCGTCTTTTTGAAAATACCTTCCTGGGTCACTAACGATATTTTCGGCACTATGGGAATAGGTAAGCGTTGTAAATGACAAACTATTAAAAAGGAAAGAGCTCCCTATTCCCAATAATAAAAGCAGAGCAGGTATTATTAGATAAAATATAACTTTTTTATTCTTTTTCATTTTTTATTTTGGTTTTCAATAAATATAAAAACATCCCAACCGTAGTTAGTGCACTAATAATAAATCCTATATAAAAATAGTTTTGAGGCACAAAGTACAGAACAAGCTCAATATTCATACTTCCATCTTCATTTACCGTAAAATACTCCTCCCCAAACTTCTCCCGGATCTGTTCTGGTTCAACATCCCATGAATTAGTTAAATATTCCGTAAATGGCTTATGAGTATCTACGAAAGCATACTTTTTAAATGAAAGTAATAAATCTTCTCCCTGAAAGTAAGTGCTCCTTTCGCTTTGACATTCTCTAATTGTACTAACAGTTCTTACAACTTCACACCACTGCTTATTTGGATTTTTTTTAGGATAAAGCTTCCATGAACCATTATATGAATCATTAAAAATAAGCTTCTGTTTGTTATCTAAATTTTCGATATAAATTTTAAATTTAAACTCATTTACCTTTTGTATAAATATATTTTCAGAAACAATAAGTGTGTTTGGTTTTTTTGATTTATATAATTCATAATTTCCATCCTTACTAACTATTATAGGAGATGCCTCAAAAAGACTATCCTTAAAAACTTGGTCCTGGGCTTTATTCATTCTTTGGTCAAAAACCCAAGAATTTAACACAGGTTGTGGTATATTTTTATTTACAAAAGCATAATTTACATTGTATGTTTTCAAAAATTCAGACAGAGCATCATACTCCTTATTTATTATTAAATTTTCTATAATTCCCTTAGCATCGGAGAAATAAAACGACATGAATCCTGAAAAATCATTTACTCCAGAGAATAATTTAACTGGGGAAGTACCTATATAAGCATTATTAGAGTCTCCATCCTTAATTACTGAATAAAGTGCCGTCCCGAAAGGTATGGTGATGATGTTATCAGTCGACGGAACTAAATTTTTAATTTCAGTCATGAAATCAATATACTCTCCAGGAATTTCAATATTTCGTCCAATACTTTTGGTCTGCCACAAAGGAGCATTTACAATTTTGCCAACTTGGGAAAAGTTTAGAATTGAAATAGTTAGAAGTATGAAAACAACACTGATAAATATCTTCTTGTTGACCCTTTTAAGAATAACCAAAGACATTGAAATTAAAAATCCGAAATAGAATATATACGATAGTGCAAATTTGTCATAAAAATTGCGGAACATTACAAATCCTGGAATATTTCCCATTAGTAAAAATATTTCCTTTAGAGGCCCGATATTAACAGTAAAAAAGAATAAAGAAATTAAGAAAGCACATAGAATAATTAAATAAACTCTTATTTCATTTTTTTTGAGATACTTTTTGTACATAAAAAGTCCAGAAAATAATAACCCCACAAAGAAAAAATTAATAATTACCATCTTGTCATAGAAAGATTCAAATACATTCTTAAGATCCCAACCGAAATCGAAAGCTATCTGCCTATGAAATAGATTTAGTAAAGGATAAATTATATTTCCTGTAGCAGTTGCAAGAACAGTAGGTGAAAAAGTATCAGCAACTTCATCCGACAACACCTTTGATCCAAAGTTTACGTCTGATCCTCCAAAATATGTCATTCCGAAAGAAACCAACCAAAAGGCTTGAGTGAGCGCAAGAAATGCAAAGAACACAATACTTCTTCTGAGATATATTTTTTTATTCTTTAATTTCCCAAAAATAATATATATCGCAAGGGGTATAGAGATTGGAAGCATATAGCCTAATATCCATGGTATAGAAAACAATCCGATAGAAAATACTAAACAAGAAATAACTGCTACTACTACATATTTAAAATTTCCTGATTTGTTATATTTAAGAAAAAGAAAAGAAACTAAGGGTATCAGTGGAAGAAGCCAAATAGTTGATAAAAAAATGAAATACTGATTCGAAATTAAAATTGGAGAAGTTATGAAAAAAATTGAGCCCAATAATCCCTCTACCATTCTTTTTTTGCCCAACAATTCGTTTACAAATAATTGAAATGAAATCACCCCTAACACAAGTGGTAATGAAAAACCCAAATATGAAAGTGCTACTTTAGAAGGAATCAACAAATCAAAAATAGACCAAATAAGTAAAAAGGGGATCATAAATTGTGTGGGACCGTTAGCCCCTACAGAAGAAAAGTGATGCCACGACGAAAAAGTGAACTCTTTGAAATATTCGAAAGGGTATGCATAGTATAACCTGGTGTCGTCTCCACTTATGTAGAGCTTTCCATTGAACAAGATATATGGAAGAACTAACAGCAATATAATTGCAATTGTATTTAAAATATAAATATAGTGTTTGTTGACAAAATTTTGCATAGATTATTTAAACCAAAAACTATTATACTCTGTAATCTTTCTATCAAATGAAAATCCATTCTTTTTAAGAAAATCTATAACCTTTTTTCTCACTATAAAATCCTCTATAAAAAGTTTTGTTGATTTAGAATTATTAACAAAAGATAAAATACCCTTAAGTCCATCGATTACAAAATCATCAATATCAAGCTTTATATATACATCGTCGTACTTATTCGCAAAATTATCTCCTAGTATTCCCTTCAAGGTATTTGTCCTAATACCACCCTTATTATGCCCCATCTTCGAACCAACTCCAATATTTTTTACTTTAATATTTTTTAATTTGTTGATTTTTATATTTTTTTTAAGAAGATTCAGCGTAGGCTCTGATAAATAATCAGTGCTTGGCTCAAAGGCTACAATATCAAGTTTATTATATTTCTTAAATCTATTTCCAACTAGAACCGAATATAGCCCTACAAATGCACCGATGTCCAGGAATAGTATTTTCTTACCTTTTTCTACCGATTCATTCATTCTATCAACTAGATAATTAATATCCTCGCGTTCAAAAGCTGGTGAAATTGCTATCGTGCTTAAAAGATCTGGATGTATATAAAATACTCCATACTTTGTTTCAAAATAATTCCGTTTTAGAAATTTTGGCAATCCAATATTACACTTAAAAACGCGATTTAAAAACCAAATGCCTTCAGCCAAATAAAGGCTCATTCTCCCTTTTTTTACATCTCTAAATAATAAAATTTTGTAATAGAAATATCCTAAATAAAATTTAAGCTTCTCTTTATAGCCATATTTATAAATTTTCATAAGATTTTAAATTTAAACTAATCAACAAACCAACGTAGGTGCCATATAAATACTTGCTAGACAAGTAAATCCTTCTGTAAAAACTAAAATCACCGTACCCTTTATAAAACATAATCTTATAAAGATAATATACAGAAAAAAACCACACCCAAAAAAAATGGATAAGGAAAAGCTGTAGCTTACTCGAATAACGTGAATGAAAAATTAATCTGTTTCTAGCAAAGACAAATGGTCGTCTCGAATCAACCATAAAGTGATATAAATAGTCACTGGTTTTTCCATTTTCAGATTTCTTTTCTGCATCATGGTAAATTTTTGCGTTCCTAACCACCACTATCCTATATCCTAATTTTTTTATACTGTATGCCAAGTCACTTTCTTCATACATTATTCCGTATCTGGTATCAAAAAATACCCCTTCTTTTTTTAATATCTTGGATCTAACCATATAACAATTTGGAATGTCATCTGTTTCCCAACTGCCTAATTTTTCAAAATCTTCTAATCTTCTTGATTGATTTGTCATTGTAGTAGTCATATTCCTCTTTGTACGCGCCCACAGAATTTTTTTCTTCTGTAAATAACTATAATTAACAGGTCCCACCTCACCAATAGTATTGTCTCCCTCAATAACATTTACTAATTCCATTATCATTTTTTTGTCTATTGCATTATCGTCATCGATAAAAAGTATATACTTGCCTGAAGTCATTTTTATACCAACATTCCTAGACCCTGCAGCAAATAAATTTTTTTTATTCCTAATTATTTGCAAATTTTGATTGTGAAAATATTTTTTGACATGCTCAAAAGTACCATCTGAGGATGCGTCATCAACTATAATAGTCTCTATGTGTTTATAAGTACTCTGATAAATACTTTCTAAGAGTCTTTCTAGTGACTTCTTTCGGTTGTAAGTAGGAATTAGAATCGAAACCAACGGTTCATTCATATGACTTCATGAGGGGGTTTGGGTATAAACTTCATTTTCTTTCTGGATTTTTTGCAATCTAACGAAGAATTTCTAAGACGTAAATCCGCTCCACCTGATGAATACATCTTGGCAAGTGTTGTTGGCTCGATAAGTCCTACTGGAAATTTATTTTCTTTTGCAATAATTCTTGCAAAATCGTAAGGAGTAAGACTTTTGCTTGGTGCTATATGTAATATACCTGTCAAATCATCGTTTATGGTTGTTATAATACCTTTTACAATGTCGTATGAGTGTGTAGGTGTAAACAATTGATCAGTAACTCCAAATACTTTTTTATTCTCTTTAAGTTTTTTTACTATTTTCCCATATAAAGTCTTGTGATTATCCTCAACATGATATGCTACCACAGATCTAAGAATCGCAAATTTCCCTCCTAATGACATTATCTGATCTTCCGCTTCACTTTTTGTAATACCATACCAACTCTTAGGATTCTTTTTCGAATCTTCTGAAAAATATTCCTGTTCACCATCAAACACACACTCTGTCGATAAAAAAATTAGTGGAATATTATTTTTTGAACTAAACTTAGCAATCTCCGTTGTTGCGTCAACATTTACTTTCCACACTATACCCTTTTTACCCTTACTTCTATCTAGCTCGCACTGGTCTATATGCGTAATTGCAGCTAAATGAACTATTACGTCAGGCATTGCTTCCGAAAGTGTCCTAACTATATCTTTTTTCTTAAGCAAATCTAGCTGTAAACTTTTTGCAATCTTACTGCTACTGCTAGGTTTACTGTGATACAAATCAATTAACTCGTATTCTGGACCTGACTCCAAAGCGAATACGGATCCAATTACACCGGACATACCTGTAACGGCAATCTTACTCATTTTTTGTGTCCCCCATTCTTCCAATTTGGATTTTTTAATATTAAAACATTTCCCCTTTTGTAAACAACAGTGAAATTGGGTTCAATTACTTTTCTTAACCTTGAGTAATTCTTTTTACTACTAATATCATGATATTCCATACATATGTAATGTACCTTTTTAAGGATAAATTCTAATGTTTCAGCATGATCAAACAAGTCATATTCTCCACCTTCTATATCAAGCTTCAAAAGATCTATAGTTATGGGTTCATATTTACTTAATGCTTTTTTTAAAGTCATAACCTCACAGTTACTAGAACCGTTAGTCTTTGAATCTAAATAATACGCATCAGTATTTAATTTTTCTCTTTTTAAATATCCTTTGCCATTATAGTTTGATATAGCACTATTATATGCCTTAACAGATTTAACATTGTTAATTAATAGATTACAACTTAAAATTCTAAAGTTATCCTCATCTGGTTCATATGAATATACTGTTGCTTTACCCTTCGTAAGTTTATCCACCAGAATCGAGAACGTCCCTATATGTCCTCCTAAATCAACGACCTGTGGTCTGTCTGGTAATTTAATAAGGTCTAATCTGTATTCATGTCCAGAAGACACAACAACTATTTCTGCCATGTCTTCTGTCCCCGCCCTAGCCACAAACTGACTATTCCCTCCCCTTACGCTGTAAATGACAAATCCTTTTACAAAACCTAATTTATCCATTATTGCTGTATGGAAGTTGACTAATGTTTTTATAACTAAGAAAATCTTAAATATCATAAATTTATATTTTTTGGGCAAAGAACTTGTGTTCTAGTATTACATAAGAATACAATATTACAAATCCAAAGCATAGAATAGGATGAATAAACCACGCTGCATCTCGAATTTTTAAATAACCGCGCAAGCTATCTAGAATCGGAACGACGAATGTGACACTTATCAATATAAACAAAATTAATTTCCAAAAATCTTTTTTTTCATAAACACTATATCTTCGGAGTTTATTCAATGATGTATTATTTTTGCTCAAGTGATACTGCTTAACAAACATCATCCTTCGCTTCAAATAATAAATTACGTTTCCATGTCCTGCAATATGAGAGACTGAATCTTTAACAAAGGCGTACTTATTATGTCCTTTGCGAATTAAATCTACATTAACATCTATAGGGAAAAACCGTTCCGGAGTTACTTGCGCATTGGCTAGCAACATACGCCTATTGACTAAGAATCCATTTGCTCCAATTGTAGGAATATTAGTCCTGTTAAATTCTACGATATAATATTTTCCACAATCTTCAGGAAAGTATTTTTTATCATAACCATTGTTCCAATGCGGCATTCTATCTGCCTTTCCTAAATAAAACGCCAAAGGATCTGTTACTCCAAATAATGCAAAATATCTATCGAGTATAGTCATTTTTTTATCATAATGATAATGTGTTGTTTCCACTCCAACCATATCTTTATGATCAAGAAACGGCTGGACCATTTTTTTTAGCAAATTTTTGTGAGGCAAAATATTATCATGGTCAAGCATAAATAAAAGATCCCCCTTAGCTTTTTTAATACCAGTTAGCTTATTCAGTTCTACATTTTGTTTTTTTGGATCCATATCAATTATCTTGACATTAAATTGTGAAACTATATCCTTTGTATTATCTTTGGAACCGCCATCAACAATAATTATCTCGATTTTTTCTTGAGGATAACTCTGATTTCTAATACTTTTTAGACATCTAAAAATAGTCTTTTTAGAATTGAACGTAGGAGTAATTACAGAAATCGTTGGATATTTCATACTGTTCATTTTAAAAAATGAGAAACTATTATTTTTGAAAAATTTTGATTATTATGTTGACCTCAGTTTTTGTAAGCTCCGGATTATTTCCAAAGTACAGCCCATGATCATGAACAAACTTTGCATTCTTTGTTTGATTGCTTTTTTTCATATATTTTTGAAAAAATGGCTGACTTGTCATATCTCCTCCAATAATAGGCCTGATCTCCACAATACCATCGCATTTCTTAACTAGCTCATCTCTAACTTCTTTATTTCTGCAAATTATTGGTATGGAAAAATTTGATACAAAATCTATATGATCATACCTTAACGGAATATAGTCATTATTTTTATATAAAACATTTGCAATCGAAATAAAATTATCATTTCTAATCTTATTAATTTCATCCAAAAAACCTATTTGGATATTACCTATAAAACCGTTTATCTCTGTAGGCCTAAAATTATAACCTAGATCATAAAATGTATATCTTGAATAAAAAAGCGAATTAATCTTATGTTTTTTTCTTATCTCGTCTTGTTTTGAAAAATCTAAATTCCTATCCCAACCATGAGCCCTTACTATTCTAAGCATTGTCGCAAGCTCGCTATCATCTGTGCAAATTGCTCCACCTTCAATGGTTGACATATGGTGTCCAACATAAAATGAAAAAGTACTCGCAAGTCCAAAGTTGCCTAACATTTTTCTTCTATATATGGTTCCTAAAGATTCACAGTTATCCTCCAAAAGAATAATCTTGTTCTGTTTACAAATTTTTGCAATTTCATCTATATCGTCGCAAAAACCTAGCGCATTTGTAAGAAACATAACTTTTAATTTAGTTGTTTTAATAACTTCCAAAAGTTTCCTGCTTGATACGTTTAAAGTATCCAGTTCCACATCTACTGGGACGGCATTGAGTCCTAATTGTATTATGGGCATTACATTAGTGCTCCAAGTTAATCCTGAAAATCCTATATTATCTCCTTTTTTTATTCGTCCTAAGTTAAGAAGCGCTTGAATTAAAGCTAAGTTGGCAGAACTGCCACTATTCACAAAAATACAATTTTTTGTTTTTTGATATTTAGAAAAATTTACTTCGAATTTCTCGCACTCTTCTCCAAAACTCAGCTTTGTGGAATTTAGTATAAACTTACTTAGCATTCGCTTAGTAAGAGATTCTTTATAAAAGGTTGATTTAATTAAATTTATCATTTATTTAAATTTGTCAAAACTATTTTTCTTAATACTGCATAACTATAAATTGCCATAATTGAAAAACAAAATATTGGATGCACAAACCATGCCCAATCTGGCTTTTTAAAATATCCTTTGAGTGCTACATATAGCGGCTGTATAAATGTTAATGAAAATACTATAAATAATACAATTCTAAATTTATCCTGACTGCTATCAGGATCAAATACTTTATACCTTCTGTCTTTTGACCGTTTTTGATAATGCAACATCATATAACCTGCTCTTTTTTTTAGAAAACTACTCATTGTTGTAGCCGTATCATGCATAATCGTCTCTCTCACAACACCGTATGTAGAATAACCCATCCGTGCTAAATCCAATGGAACATCTATATGAAAATAATTTTCAGGATCAGATTTAGCTTTTAATAGAAGCTTTCTCCTAGCACAAAATCCATTTGATCCTAATGTTGGAAATTGATTTGTATTAAATGTTACCAAGAAATAATCTTTAAAGTCACCAATTACATTACCATAAATTGACCATTTATCTGAAATGTACGAAAGCTTATCAGCCTTACCTAGATACAATCCAACAGGATCCGCAGATCCTATTAGGGCAAAATACCTATTTAGATAATTATCACTTTTCTTATACCCAAATCTGATAGTCTCCGTTCCTACGATATCCGGATGATTAACAAATGGGGTTATCATTTTCGTAAGCCACCTCTTGTTAGGAAGATAATTATCTGAATCAATAAAACAAATTATTTCACCACTAGCCTGCTTTAACCCTACCCCTCTGCAAGCTTCTGGATCTTTGGGATACTCGCTTTGTATAACTTTCAGTGGGATTGATCTTTTCTTTTTTAAAATTTCTAAAGTTTTATCTGTTGAATTTCCGTCAACTACAAGTATGTCAATAAGTTTTTTTGGGTAATCCTGTATTTCAATGGTTTTAAGTACTGATTCGATAGTTCGCTCAACATTCCAGGTAATTATAATTATAGTAACCGTGGGTAAATTCGCAGTAAATTCTTTTTTAATCATTTAGATATATATAATCATTGCTCATTATAAAGTAAAACTGACCATATACTTAGAACAAATATTATACCAAGTGAAATGTATGATATAAAGGATGAAAGCTTCTTGGTATTTGGAAAAAATAACGGCAGCATTGATAAAGCAGAAAGCACTATAAATCCTCTAAAAATTAAAAATGAAAATCCCAATGTCCTGCTCCAGGTATTTTCTAAAAGTGACAATCCCACTATAACAAAAAACAGGAAAGTCAAAACATAATTTTTATTGAAATACTCTTTTATAAATAATGCTAAAGAAATAATAAGAAACGGATAAAATGGATACCTATACCATCCATGTCCCGGCTCGTCCGGAATACCTGCCATAAAGATTACAAAATACGAAAGTAATGGAAATATAATAAAAAAATTCTTTTTTATATTCAAAAGTAAGAGTATAAAAGCAAACCACCCGAAATAAATCCAACCATCCAAATAAAATCTATCTATCAGATATGGCTTTTGAAAAAGAGCAAATACGCTTACAAAGGTTAGGTCATAACGAGCAACCTGAAGACCCCATAGATTAATGAAAAGCTCCTTATCGTAATAAATGCCGTATAAAAAGAATATAACTAGCCCGATAACCGGCGCAAAAATAAAAATGAGTGCGTCCTTAAATCTTTTTAAATAAAGAAATATCAAAAATATTGATCCCGCTGCTGCTATCCAGGGTATTTTTGCAAGAACCAAAGCGCCACATAAAAGAGCTGCTAAATTTCTAAAAATTATCTTCTTTTGTCTTATATATTTTGCTACAAAAAATAATGCTAAAAGCCAAACTGGAATAAAAAAGTTCTCATTTTGAACTATTCTTGACCCCACCACTACTGAAGGTACTACTGCATAAAACACAACCGAAATTAAAGCTATCCTTCTGTCATATAGCTCTCTCACCAAAAGATATACCATAACCATACTGAATGTTCCAAGAATCAGCGCAAGCAGTCTTATGTCTCGAATATGCAGATTCAACATACCATCAACTCCATTTAAAATAGCAAAAGATCCTGCTACTAGTCCAAAGAGAGGTGGGTGCTCTAAAAACGGCTCTACAATTCTAAAATGAGCATCTTGGTAATATATTTGGTCAAAATTTTCGTACTGTGGATGAGGTGACCAAGACCTCGGGATGCCTGTCTGAATTAGATTCATTCCTTGCCAAGTCCAAGCATATTCATCAAAAGTTGCTCCTAGCCTCGGCCAAGTATATAAGTTATCAGACCTCAAATATATTCCGATAAGTAATATCGTTACGAGTAGAACAAAATTTTTATTAATTATTTTTTTTATAAACTTCATCTATTAATGATAAGCTTTCTTGAATCGCAGTATCCCATGTTAGACTACGAGCCCAAGATAAACCGCCCTTCTGAAACCTAACATATCTCTTATCATCATAAATTAGAGATATCGATTCATCCGCCATGCACATAGAACTATTTTGCTTAATAACAAGACCCGTAGTATTGTTCAAAACTGAGTCTCTTAACCCGGAAACATTGTAGACAACTGAAGGTGTCCCTTGACTAGCTGCTTCAACAGTTACAAGACCCCAACCTTCCTTTACAGACGCGTGAAGCAAGAGATGCGCTTTCCTCATAAGTTCTAGTTTTTTTTTCTCACTAACCCTACCAAAAAATTCTACATTTTTCTCAATCGATTTATCTTTTATAATTTTTCTCAAAGAATTAATATACCTTTCGTCTCCATCTCCTACAATCCATAATTTAGCATCCGGGATGGACAAAATAATATTATAAAAAGCATTAATTACCTCCTCAATACCCTTCATTCTAACCACTCTGCTTACAAAAATAAATGTTGGATTTTTTTCTTTGTCGGACGTAACCTTCTGAAGAGTTTTATTTTTAATAGCACATATTACTTTTTTGCAGTTAACTCTTTTTATCCCATATCTAGCAAGATCGTTTATTGTTGATTCGCATGGCACCCAAAATTGTGTATTCTTATAAAACTTAAAAAAAAATGACTCTACTCCTCGGCCAATAACATTAACAGGGAAAGGATACATATAGTCCCATATCTCTTCTGCAACTTCGTGGATAAATGCAATCCTTGCCTTCCTAACAAATAAAGGAGTAAAAAACGGAAGACCATGAATTTCATCTATTACTACATCAATTTTCTTTCTGTTCTTTAGATAATAAAATGGAGCTAGCAAATATACAGAAATGAAGTTACCAGCTCTTACAATATCCACTCCCTCTATTCTGTCATGTCTTGAGGAGTTTTTAAATTTTGATGCAAACCAAGTAACTTTATGCCCCCTTCTAACCCAAGCTTTGGCATGTTCAAGGGTGACTATCTCTGCACCGCCTGATTTAGGATTTCTAATATCTCGCCAATTTAGGATTAATATATTCATTCAGATATCCAATTCTTTCTGTTTCCCTTACTGTAATAATGTTTTATTTTCAATCTATAATAAATTCCCAAAGTATCTACAAGCATACGTAAAATCACTTTCCAAAAATTTGCGTTAGTAATAGAAGAATTCTTTTTTAACTCAAGCTTTATCGGTGCTTCATAAATTTTCTTATAGCCTAAAGAATAGGCAAGCGCGAGAACTTCAACATCAAAAGCAAAATTCTTAACAAGAGATCTGGAAAAAACATCATTTGCTACTTTTGACTTAAAAAACTTAATACCAACTTGAGTATCGCGAATCTTAAAGCCAAACAGCAGATGAGTGAAGGTTCTGTAACCCCACGAAAGTACTTTTCTAAAAAAGGGGTACTCAACTTTTGAAACAGGATGAAGCTTGCTTCCTACTATTATATCTGCATCGTACCAAATCATATGATTTAAAAGCATTTGAATTCCATTTGGATCTATATCCATTCCGGCATCCAAAAATCCTATTATCTCACCACGCGCTTTCTCCACTCCTTTTCTAACTGCATACCCTTTTCCATACTGACCATCTAACTCTACAATTTTCAGTTTTAACATTTTTAATTTTCTTGCAGCCTGTGCGGTTTTGTCTATTTTGCCATCGATGACTAAAATTAACTCGTAGTCCAAATTAATATCGTTTAAAGCTTCTGCTATGCTTTGCAAATTTTTCTGAATTGTCCGCTCTTGGTTATATGAAGGAATTACTATAGAAAGAGTCCCTAGTTCGGAAAATGTTTTTTTCATTAAGATAGTATATCAAAGTACTATTGCAATCGGTAGAATTATTTATGTCTCTCTAAGTAAAAATAATAGATACCAAAAATTACAAGTAAAACAGCCGTGATAAATATAGAAATATAGATAATGGTACTAAACGAGTCATGAAATAAATAAATTCCAATTCCCTGAAAAACAGCGGCTGTAATTATGGGGATATAAATCCAAGTTTTTTTAATCGAAATAAAATAATACATCATTATTGAACATAACGAATACAAAGAAATAAATAGTCCATAATAACCTAGCAGTGGTGATGCTGTTAAATACGCGGTGTTTTTAAGAAATAAACTTATTACAAAATCCGGAAACAAAAAATAGAAAGCTGTAATTACAAATGAAGACAGTGATACGAGCATCAAAGCCAGTGGAATCATTTTGCCACCAGTTTCTCTATTTGTGTGCCTTCTTGTCATAAGAGGAAACATAACTATTCCGATCGGTGCCGTGAAGAAAAATATAACTTTTCCTACTAAAGCAAGTCCAGCATAAATACCCGCTAATTCTTCGGCAAATAAATGTTTTACGAGTATCAAATCTGTGGATATTATTGCGGTAAGACCCAACAAGCAAAGACCTGAGGGAAGAGCAAATTTTAATAATTGCGGAATATCTATCTCAACTTTTTCTTCTTTCCTTTTAAATAAGAACTTTAAAAAAGTAAGTCCTAAAAAGTAAGGGATAATATATGAAAATAAAATAGCGACCATTGCGCCTAACACCTTAAGGCCTCCTAAAATCAATGACACTCCCATAACTAACTTTAAAATCGATGCGGCAAGATTTAAAAAGGATATTGTTTTAAAAGACAACCTCGACTGCAAAAGCGATGTGTTAAGTACACTAACATAACCCAGAAATATTATTAATCCCGTAAGAATTATTAATGACTTACCGTCTGATACATTTAAAAATTCTGAAATTAAACTATTTAAAAAAATAAATCCTAACAAAATTAGAGCAGAAAAAAATAAAAGCGGTTTTAAAACACTTAAATAGACCCCCTTCACATGATTCAAATCATTCTTTAAAAATCCCTCGCTAGTAAATGACACAATTGTTGGAGTAATAGCACTAGCAGAAATTCCAAAGAGGTTCACTATTACCATAAGACTTGCAATAGTTCCATAGTCCTGCACTGAGAGGTTTCTACTTATAAAAATATTAAAAATAAAATTTAAAAAATTGCCAAATGTTGATCCAAAAAAAATAATTAGACTACCTGAAATTAATGGATTTTTTATCAACTTAATACTCTTATTCATTTTTAATATACGAGCTTATGGTACCTGTTATAAATCTTTCCAGATTAAATTTTTCTGCTCTAACTAATCCTTTTTCAGAAAAAGATTGTTTTAAGTCATCGTCTGTGTTAAATCTTAAAATTCCTTCATGTATAGAATCCACAGAATAAGCATCTACATAGAGCACTGCATCGCCTCCTACTTCTTCAATACTCCCTTCACGACTAGTAATTACAGGACAACCGGTACTCATAGCCTCAAGTATAGGTAATCCAAAGCCCTCATATAATGAAGGCATTAAAAGAGCATCTGCCATGTTATAAATTTTACTTAAATCATCATCTGGTAAAAACCCTAAAGCTTTAATCCTAGACACACCATGAATCATTTCCCCTACTCTAGTTCTATCCTTGTTCCACGGATTGACTCTATCAAAGTTATCGTCCGCGATTGCCTTTCCAATCAAAAGCAAATTGATTTCAGTTTTTTTTACAGCTTCAATAATTCTGGGTAAATTTTTATTCCATGTAACATCCCCGACGTAAACCATAAATTTATCCGGCAGATTATATTTCGAGGATAATTTATCCCTTTCACTCTTTGATAAATTGATTTTTTTGTAAATGGGATCTACCGCCAGATAAACGGTATCAATTTTATCCCTATCTACTCCAACAATTTTTACCAAGTCTTTTTTTGTAGCTTCCGAATTTACGATTATCCGATTCTGTTTTTTTAAAAGAATCTTGTTGTACTGCCACCTAAGACCTCCCTTAAATCCTGCAGGAAAATGCTTCTTAAACATTATTGGTATAAGATCATGCACTGTAACTATTGTTTTTATTTTTTTCCTCGATGGCAAAGTAGGAAAAAAGGGGTCAAAGTATGGGTAGTGCACTAAGTCTGCGTTCTCCGGTAACTCTCCAGTAAAAAAAATATATCTATTATTTTTGTCGTACTTTTGTATATTTTCTTTCAATAAACTAACATATGAGCCTACACCACGAATCCTGTGACCCGAAGACAAAGGAGAAATATCAATTGCTATATTCATTTAGATAACTTTAAGTATTTTATATAGGACGCTGGAAAACGCAAAGCCGACATTAAAGAAAAAACAAAGCCTTGCCAAGAATCATAAAATCCCTTATGTCTGATATATGTTGTAAGTAGCCAATGCGCTGGTCTTAATATTAAATATCCAATCCCTGCCAATACTTTGTAAATGAAGCTTTTCCCTTTTAATTCTGCTTTAATTTGATGCGCAAAAAACAAATTATATCTGTTCCATTTGTTTAAATAAAACGAAAAATCCTTATATGGATAGTGTAGAAGTGGATTTTTTAAGTACCCAATTTCTCCATCAATTTCAGCCTGTTCGTGTACATCTTTTTGAGGAAGTCTTCCTTTACCATTCCTATATAACCGAATTGTATAATCTGGATATTGTCCTCCCTTCATAAGAAACCTTCCTAGAAAGTAATTCTTCCTTGGTATCCAAAACCCGTTTTCTTTTGGATCACTATCTGTTATTTTTTTAATCTCGTTTTCTAAATCTAAATCGACCACCTCATCTGCATCAAGTTGAAGTATCCATTCATTTTTTGCATTATCGATTGCCTTTTGTTTATTAATGTGGAAATTTGGTTTGTTTGTTGTAATAATAACTCTAGCTCCCAATGATTTTGCAATTTCAACTGTTCTGTCAGTTGATGACCCGTCCACTATTACTACCTCGGAAGCACAATCCTTAACTGATAAAAGGCACCTCTCTATGTTCTCTTCTTCATTAAATGTTGCCAAAACTACAGATAAATTCTTCATAAACTTTATTATATTCTTTATAAGGACAAATATATTACATCTCTACCTCTCAACAATAACAGCAGCAGCCTTACCATTTGGGTAATAAATAATTTGAGTTGCTTCTTTCTCAGGTATTTCTGATGGGAGTCCGACAAACAATGTATTACTAAGAGCCCTATCCTGCTCCCAATTGATAGAACGAAAGATATATTTGTCAAAATTATGGGAAATTCCAAACCCTCCAGAAAACTGTTTTGAGTTTTGGTATTTTTCCGGAGAATACATACTATAAAAAAGGTAATACATGTTTGATCGATCAAACGGCTCTCTATTGGTTATAATCACCTGAGAAAACCCATCTTCCTTAGCAATTACCTCATTCATAACCTCCTTATGACCATATAGCCAATCTTCTGCATGAAAATAATTTGTCTGCACAAAATATTGATTCAAATAATACAGAAAATTGAAAACTGTAAACCCTGAGAATAAAATTATGAGAATATATTTTATTTTTATACTTAATACTTGATACTTTAAACTTGATACTACACCATAGGTAGCAATTAAACCTAGAGCCGTAAAAATTTGCCATGTAGGAAGAAAATTTAATGTCCTCAAGGCATGAGGCACACCCGTTGTTATTGAAGCAGGAAGAGGTGCAATCAAAAACCAGAAGAAAATAAAATATTTTGTCCTATTTTCAAACTTTGAAAAGATTAAAATATAAATTCCTATTAGAATAAAAGGGAATTCCCAGATATAAATAAGGCCCATTTCTGGAGCATGGTGCCTGGCAATATCTCCATTTAGTAGCCAATTGGGGTTAAAATGAGCAAGATAACCATCAAGAGTGGTCTTTAAATATACAATCCTCCTATTATCTATTATCTTACCCAATTCGTTATTTGTCTGAATGTTAAACTCATTTCTTTTTACATTGTCTTGAAGCAATATAAAATTGTCACTAAAAACACTGGTCCCCTTAGCTCTTAAGAGCGCATTACTGTCATTCAAAATATAAATCACAAGCGGCATAACTATTAATAAACCGGTTATAATTGAGATAGCTATATATTTTTTAGGCACCATCATGAGGGGTTTTATAAAAATAATTGCCATCCCCAAAACAAGCAATGGGGTAAATACCCTATCGCTTTGATATGTATGAACACTGAGTCCAGCAAATATAGCAGCTAAAATCAGCATCCAATACTTCTTAAGTCCGTACAGGAAAAACAATGCTGTAAATACATTAAAGGCAAGCCCTACGTTAGATTCAAATGCAATCCTGCTCATCTGGATATGCCATGGAGAAATTGCCATTATAAGCATCGTAAGTAGTGCAATGTCCTCCCTTCTTAGTAGTTTTTTTACTAAAAAATAAACACCAATAAGAGTCAAAATTCCCATAATGGCGGATGGGAGTCTGACTGAAAATTCATTGAGACCGAAAACTTTATAACTTGGAATAATTAAGTACGTATACAGGGCCGGCTTATAATCATCAAATGATCGCAAGACGACTGGAAAAGATTTCCCAAATTCATCTTTACCAGTCTCAAAAATAGAATAAGCATTATATCCCAGTGCTACCTCATCCCAAGTTAGTGACAAAGGAGTTGCCCCTAACTGCCACAACCTCAAAAATGATCCTAAAAATAAGATAAAGATAAAAAGCAGTATTTTTTTGTTATTTATAAAATTATTCATTTTATCTAGTATAAATTATAAGAGAAGACTCTCCATTTAACTGATTTATAGTCTGTAGAACATTTGCATCGTCCGGAACATTTAAAGAATCATTTATATAAAGCATACGTATGCCTTTCTGCTCAATGTCTAAGTTGTCATTAAAATTGTATTTACCAACTTTTTTAACCTTAACAAATCCAAAGCTATCTCTTTCGACTTCGGAATTTCTCCTGAACTCTTCTGGAGTAATCCCCGCATAAAAAAGATAGTAAATATAAGGTCTTCCCAGCTTATCTGTAAAATAAATTTCATCATAATAATCCTTATTTTGTTCCGTATATGAAAAAGCCTGTTTGTATCCATATTGCCATTGCCCGGAATATTCTCGCGCATAATGGACATAATACCCATATAGATAGTATCCAAAATTAAAAAGTAAACATAATAAAATTCCTACTAGGGAAATTTTAAAAATAAGAACCTTTTTTATTTTGTTTTTTAAAATAACCATCATATTAATAAATCCGTAAGCAACTATAATCTGAAACATCGGGATTACCGTTTCTATGCGCAAGGCATGAGGAGTTTCTCGAGCGGTTGCTGCAGGAATTATTCCCGTCAAAAGCCAAACGGGAACGAGCCACCATTTCCCTTCTCTCTTTCTAAACAATAAAAGAACTCCCCCAATTAAAAATGGAATACTCCAGATGTAAAGTTGACCTATATCCTGAGTTGAAAATTTAGGATTTCCATCGCCAGTTATAAATAAAAATCTGGGATCTAAGTGATCTAGGTAATGTGATACGAAAGAAACTGCATACTTCAATCGCCTGTTATGCAAAATTTTGCTAATTGGAGAATTATAGTCATTTAGAATTTCCTGGTTGGCTATTTCTACTATATCTGAATTTGTGAAAATATTTACTTCTCTAAAACGCAGACTTGCTTGAGGTGATAAAAGAAAGCCAATAATTGGCAGAAGCAAGGCTATCCCTACCACTCCTGCAATTATTGCTTGTCTTTTAATTTTAAATAACCTCTTTATAAATACTAAACCTAATATAATTACAAGTATCGGCACAAAAACTCTTGCAGTATTAAAAGTATAAAAAGACAGTGCAAATGAAGCTGCAGAAAAAACCATAACCCAAGGAAATTTGCGAACTGCATATAAAAAGGCTAAAACACCACCAACAATGAAAAACTGCGAGACGTTGGCTTCAAATGCAGCACGTGATAAATTAATATGCCAAGGAGAAATAGCCAAAAGAAATGCAGTAAATAACGCGTAGTATTCTTTTCTTAAAGAATTACTAAATATCTCTCTAACCAAAAAGTATGTTATAAAAACCGTAAGTACTCCAAAAAAAGCAGAAGGGAATCTAGTCGCAAATTCTGTTAACCCCCAAATCTTAACAGGAATAATTCCTACATACGCATACAAAGGAGGTTTAAAATCACCGAATGATTCTATATATTTATAAGGCAGAAAGACTCCAAATTCGTCTTTTCCGTCAATTCCTAATGAATAAGAGTTATATCCCCACGCTACTTCATCCCATGTTAAAGACGGTGGAATACTACCAATCTGATATATCCTCAAGAAGAAGGCAAGAAGAACTATTAATATTAGCGCAATAAGTTTATTTTTATTTGATTTCATATATATACGCTCCAGGACTACCAAATACTTCCTTCATATTATCAAAAAAAACGGCTGATTTTAAAGGATAAGGGCTATGCAAGTATTTAACGTTATAATTTTTAAATCCAGTTTTAATTTTATTTTTCAAATTCTCGTTTATATCACTTTTCCTTTCTATATCTCTCTCGAAAAGGAGTATAGAATTTATAAACATAATTCTTCCCTTGACATCTAGTTCCTTAAAATCAAAATACTCATAACTCAAAAAGCTTCTTTTATTCGCAAGAGCTGGTATCATAGGACGCCCTGATCTATATGATCTTCTCAATGCATCATAATGAATTTCATTATTCTTTGTAGGCAAACTTAATACGGTGTCATTGTAGTCTCCTCTTTCTGATAAAAATTTAGTAGACATATAGAAATCATCCTCAACAAGAGATCCATTTAAACTGAAATATTTATATAATCCTTCCGCAGCAGAGGGGATTGTTATAACAATAATCATAAAAACTAAAATAATTTTAAAAAATTTATTAAATTTAAAAGAGAAAAGATACCCAAAACCTAGTGCAGAAAAAAGACTAATGATAAATAAGAAATACCAGGCAAACTGAATTGTTTCAAATACTTTCCCTGACTGTATAAAAAGCAACGGTATTACAATTGAAGCAGAAGCCATCGCAAAGACAAGAAGAGAAAAAACTGATGGTAGTTTTTTCTCTTTAATCATCCTAAAAATTCCGACTATTATTCCAATAATCCTACTTCCAACATTTCCTATAAAAAAGATATAAAAAGCATAAAGCTCAGTTACAATTAGCCCCCTAATAACACCCTGCTCCGAATAAGTTCTAATTTTTTCCTCATATCCATACCATGGAAGGTTATCCTTAAGAACATTATGGGGAGCCCAAAAAGGGTAAAGTATTAAATGAGCCTCTTTATCAGTAAACGGCCAATATATAGCAAAAAATAATAGAACAACCCCTATTACTGCGAGTACGATATAAAACTTTCTCTTTAATAATTCAAGACCGGCAAAAAGTATAAATCCTCCCAATAAAATAATTCCTCCATATACTTTAAAGAGTGGCGTTAGACCAACAATAAGCGTAAGAGGAATCAACCAGCCCGCAGATTTAGTTGTGTAGTACTTTAAAACTGTAAGAAAAAATGCAGTCATTAGTACTATTGAAATTGCATAAGTTGGATTCACTAGTGAAGTTGCAGGCTGCAAAATACCATATCCACTATCCAAGCTTAAGTTTTTGTGTCCTTCAATCCAAGAAAAGAAAACAAAACTGCCCCCAAACATAGTAAGAAAAACTGCAAATAAAGAAGCTGTTTTACTTTTGCTCCAGCTAAGCATTAAAGCATATACTCCAATACCCCAAAGCAACGAAATAAGCAATGGAAATAATTTAAACATTAGATTAATATTTGAAATATTTAAAATTGATCCAATTTTTGCCATTAAAAAAAATAGAAGAAAATGATAGCCAGAAAGCATTTCTCCTGAAAATCCTGGATGCTCAGGAGGAAAATGAACCTTTAATTCATTTATGAGTGACAAATACCACAAACCATCATAATTATTTACGCCGACTAACCTCAACGAATCTCCTATATAGCCACTTGTTAACATAGGCACAGCTAGCATTAACGAAAGAAGAAAAACAACCAAATATATTAATAAATCAGACTTTTTAAAACTAATTTTAGATAATTTAATATGTATGAGAACATATAGATCTATTATCGCAATGATTATAATTACAAGAAAATCTATCTTTAAATAAGCACAAATAAAAGAAAGTAGAGTAAAAAGTAGTATTCCATAAATACCTGACAAGAAAAGGTCTTCGAAAAACGAGTTTTTTGATTTAATTAGCTTATTCAAAAATCTTCCAGGTAAATAAATTAAGAAGAAAACACCAATTACAAAAACGTATATGTCTATAAATAAGCCCCAGGGATTTTGAGAAAAATCAACCATCCGAAGCAAAAAAACGCTTATTAAAGCAGAAAACAATAACAAATTAAGTTTAGATAAATACCTCATTTATTTAATTATAGTTGAATTAATAACAAATGAACACGCTTCAGGTTGCTATACTGACAACAAATATTAGTTTTCTTTTTCATACCACTTAATCACTGACTCGTATACTCCGCTCGGATTAATAAAAACCCATCCTTTTTCTTCTAACTCTTCTCTTGTATAGCGATTTAAGTCCAACAAAATATTCTCATTTAAAGTTCCAAGAATTAAGGGAGCATTATGAATCTCAAGTTCTGCGCTGATAGTTGCCTGCAAGAAACCAATCTTTCTACCCTCATCATTGAGTAAATCATTTTTCATCATATACATAACAATCGGATAACTTCTATTCGACGTCTCAAATTCATAATCATAAACAGCAAATTTTTCATTTGGATATATTGTTCTAATTTTATTCATAAAAGATAAAGAATAAACAGCAGTGTGATTAGTTGCATTCGATATTTCCTCATAATTCTTTATAAAAGTAAAACTTGAAATTATCAGAAATAACATTATTCCGGCATATTTATTCCATTTAAATATTGTATAAACAACCCAAGCCGTTATTATAAGAATTGACGGATGAAGATACACTAAAAATGCATCAAAAATATTACCTTTAAAATATCTCAAAACGATAAAATTAAGTATAAAAAATATTCCAATAAACAAAATCGTAAGGTTTATTTTTTTCTTAAAAAAAGAATAAAGCACCACTAAAAAAGATATTGTCCCGATTAATATTCCTATGGGCGAGTATCCCCCAATTATATGAGAATAGGCCTTAGGCCAGAATTCACCAACGTATATAAGCCACCTTTTAGGAAGAGAATTGGCACTGCCTCCATTTAGCAGGTATTCGACTATATTTCTGCTCTGATAGTGGTTACTCGTAAAATCAAAAAATATGAGTGGAATAAATGGAATGAAAAAACCAAGAATTATAAAAAATATATTTTTTGGAGATTTCAAATTAAGTAGGATAATTATGGGTAGGAAAAGAAAATATCCTACAGCTTGAAAATGAATGTTCATGGCAAGCCCCATAAAAAGTGACATTAAAAATATATAAATCGTTTTTTTAGATTTTATAAAAAATACAAAAAACAAAAGGATAAAAACACTAAAAAATCCCGCAAAGGAAGAATAGGTAAGATTCGTTGCTTGAGCGATTTGAGCAGTTGAAATTGCAGTAAAAAAACCAAGCAACAATCCGAAATGGCTATTAATTATTTTTCTTCCAACAATAAACATAACTAAAGGCATTAAAGTCGAAATCGATGTTTGCACAATCCACAGCCACATTACGCTACTGGGGTTAAGTAAAGTAAATAATGCATGAAACCAATACCATATTGGTCCAAAGACGAACGGGCCAGAGGCAGAGAATGGACCAGAGACAGGAATCTCCATTTCCAAAAGTATCTGATGGGAAACAATTACGTCCCTCGATTGATCATAAGCAAGACCCCATCGATTCGTATAATTAATAAATCTTAAAAAAATAGAAATTATAAATATCACTAATAAGACAATAAATTCAAAATTGGATAGTTCAATTTTATTAAGAAACTTGTCTAGAAAAGAGTAAAACTTATTTTTTTTCATACATATCTACAATAAATAAAGCTAATTCATAAATCTATACTTCAAAATAGCAATCAAAGAATCTATCCCATCCTTAACAGGTCTTATTTTTTTACCATCCTTATAACTCCTAGGTTTTGTTTTTATATCCACTTCTACTATCTTAATACCTTTTTTAAGAAATTTCGCAGTTAATTCCGGCTCCACTGCAAATGAATTTGAATTAAGCTTAATGTCCTCAATAGCACTTCTAGTAAATACCTTATAACCAGTTTCCATATCTGTTATTACGGAACCGTATAAAACAGTAGTAACGAGGCTCAAAAATTTATTACCAAAAAAATGAAGTAAAAATGGTGTCTTATCTTTTCCAAAAAAAATTGGCTGCACCCTTAATCTCGTTCCATAAACTACAAAAGATTCTTTATCTAAAATTGGTTTTATAAGAACAGGAATATATTTAGGATCGTATTCTAGGTCTGCATCCTGAATCAAAATAATATCACCAGTGGCTTTTTTTATTCCAGATCTAATGGCAGCCCCTTTACCCTGATTCGTTTTGTGCTTTATAAAAATTAATCCATTATTAGTGTGCTCAAGTATAATTTTTGAAGTTCGATCCATTGACCCATCATCGATTACTACTATTTCAATTTTTATTCCTTTTATCTTTAATCTGAAAAGTGAATTCAATACAGTCTTTATAGTCCTCTCTTCATTATATACGGGGATAAGTACGGATAATCTCATCGAATAAGCTCTTTATCTGTTTTAATATAATACTTTTTCTGCAATTTACGACGAGCTAAGATTTGCGACATAATATTAAGAGCATTAAAAAAGCCCTTTATAAAGGGTTTATCTAAGTGAATTATTGCATTTAGTAAATGAAAGGGCATCCAGAAAAAATGGCTTATTATTAAAGAACCATCTGTAATATTTTTCCAGTGGAAAATAAATTGATTTCTATATACTATTGCATTTACTCTATCGCTTCTAAAATGCTTTTTAATAGCTCCTTCATCATGCCTATGTTCTACCTTGCTTTGTTTTTCAAATACTATTTTGTAACCGGCTTTTTGGACTCTATATGACAAATCTATATCCTCCCAATAAAAAGGATTATATATTTCATCCATTCCATTAAATTTCTTATACAACTCACGTCTGACCATACTACTACCACCAGAAATCCAAAAAGTGTCATCGTTATCTACATCTCCCTTTCTATGCCTAAGAATTCCTTTTTTCCAATAAGCTACACCTCGCCCTCTTTCAACTTTTTCTTTCCCTTCTATACTAATATCCATACACCCGACTCCAAATAACATCGGGTCATTCTCAAATCTTTTAAGAATTGGTGGTAAAAAACCCTCATATGGTACCGCATCAGAATTCAGTAACAGAACCAGATCTGCTTTGCTATTTGCTACCCCAGTATTAACCGCAGAAGAAAATCCTCCATTTTTTTCCCTTGGAATTAACGTCACTGGCACTTTTGAGCTCATATTTACTAAATCAATAGTATTTCTTAGTTTTACTACATCTTCAGGCTGAGATCCGTCGTCAACTACAATTATCGAAACTTTTTTAAAATCACCAAATGATTTAATTACGTCTGATAGATTTTTTTTAATTAGATTCGACCCATTATAATTGGGAATTATTACGTCAATTTTCATTAAAATAAATGGTTAGTAAATATTACTTCTGTTGATCTTGCTGGAACTATTACACCTCTAAAATTATAGTTAACTCTATAAATTGAGGACTTAGCACCATCTATACTAACACGCCAGGTAGGATAGAAGCTATCAGATAAAATAAGAAATCCCTCATTTTTATTATTTACTTGAATAACTACTTTACTAGGAGAGTAGTACGATATTTTGGCCTCTGCTTCTGAGTCCCAAATTTTATCAAATGATTTATATCTTTCATTTTCAACAATTGCAACCTTGCTTAAATTATTCACTTCGTCAAAATATTTTACAACTGCATCATATTTATCCGCTACCCCTATTGTTCTCTCGACAAAAAATGCTCTATCCATAGCTTTTTTGTTTTCGTAAATTTTTGTTTCTCCCTCTTCAAATACTTTTTCATAATTTATATTGTTAATATCACTTAAGGATAAAACGAAACGGACATTAAATAGATTCAATAAATTTTTTTCATAATTTTGCGGTGTAATTATTCTATTGAATCCAAAAGGTGGATCAATTTGAGGATTATTCCTGCCTATTGCAGCAACAAGCTCTCCATAGCGCAAAAGATATAACGGATCATATCCGTCTATGCTTTGTAATTCGTAACTCGCTGAAAAATTTGGGGGCAGAATTCTGGAATCCGTTTCCATAATTCTAAATTGGCCTTCTTGGCCCTTCAAATAATCTAATGACTTTGTTGATGGAAACAAATAATCCTTTTTAGAAAAAACAGTATATTTACCAGCAAATCTATATATATCTCCTAAAAATACTAGTATCAATAACAGAACTATAACCTGACTAATTCTTTTATTTTTAAACTTTTTTTCTGAAAAAATTAAAGCTATAAATAGCAACATCAGGGAGCTAAATATTATTATGGGAAATCTAAGATTGCTAAAGCTAACCATAATGTTTTCGTTAGCTATTCCCCAACTCAAAAGGTGAGAGTTATCAATTTTCGTTAAATAAACCAATAATCCTAAAATTGCTCCAAGCAATAATATCGGGAATAATATTTTACTTTTATTTTTTAAATAATAGTCAAACCCATATCCTGCAAGAACTAATCCTGAGAAACAAATTACATAAACCATGCGTGTAGGTTGAGCACTTGATAAAAAGGGTATTTCTAAAGCAAAAGGAATATTCGATATAAAGCTAGGAAAGGAAAAAAGAATACTAGATAGTAAAATTAACTTAAAAAATCCTGCTATTCTAGTTCTTATAAATATTAAAGCGAGTGTCATAAGTATCAAGGGAAGTATACCTATATACCCGATAAATTCTCCATAATTCCACACACCCCAATAGTTTAATGTCGCAGGATTTCCAAAAAAGTCAGGAGCTATAAATTGAATTAAATTTTGCCATGGGATAAACCATCCTTCAACGCTTGAACTAACTTGATCATAACTTCTCGCAGAAAGATTTATCATCTGAAGAGTAGGAACCCACTGAATAGCAGTAATTACTGCAAACAAAAAAAGTGAAACTAAAAATACTATTATTTTCTCTATTTTCTTAATTTCAAATAATCTTAGAATGAAATATGCCAAAGAAACCAATGATAAATAGAGGAATGTCTGCAAATGACCTGCAAATAATGCAGAAGCCAAAGAAAAAATAAAGATCAGGCTCCATTTATTTTTAAAGCTCCGAATATCGGTCGTACCTGAATTCATAATTCTATCTATAGATAGAAGAACTAAAGGCAGCCACAATCCAGTACTGACGATATTCCCCCATTCGAGCCAAGAAACAAAATATCCCGAAAACGAAAATCCGACGGATGCTATTAACGACCCAAGTTTTGAAATTTTAAGATTTCTTAAATACAGAAACATAAATACAAATGCAAGAAGAGGTTGGGAAATTATGAAAAGTGTCCATGCATACTCGAATGGAAAAATGAACATCATAAAATTTAAGGGATAAAATACTCCAGACTGGAAATTTGCAAGCAGAGGATACCCGGAAAAATTATACGGGTTCCAAAGCGGAAGCTGCCCCTCTTTCATCTGAGATATAGCAAGCTCTTTCCAAACGTATTGCTGCCTAACAGGATCAGTCACTAGCGAATTTTCAAATGGAATACCTCTAGGATAATTATCAGAATAATAATCTCTAAAAGGATGATATAGTCCTACTATATTATCAGTAGGAATTGGAAGTAGCCCAAATAAAAAGAACTTATAGAAAAAAGTGACTACAAAAAGTAGCCCAATGAGAAAAAAAAGATTCCTTTTTAATAAATTAATCATTTAAATGATATCAGCAAGATCCTTACAGAATTTTTCTTTACTAAATTTTTCAGATATTTCTAAAGCGTTCTCACGCATATTATTCAAAAGCTCATCATCATTCACAAGCTGCTTTGTATAATTCAAAAGTTCATTCTGACTTTCCCATAAAAATCCATTATATTTGTCCTCTATAATTTCTTTTTGTCCACCTAGATTAATCACTACTGGGACGCATCCAGCGCTCATTGCCTCAACTGTTGATATGCCAAAGTGCTCTGCTCTTTGTGGTTTTTGATCAATATCTTCACCAAATCCCGCTGCATGCCAATATATTTTTGATCCAACATACGAAGACTGAACAGTATCAAAATCCGCATTTTTTATTATTTCGATCGAATTATCAATTTTAGATAGTATATTTTTATCAAAATTGCTCTCATATTCGGGCTTAACGCTAGTAATAATTTTAAATTTCCATTCTTTATTTTCAATATATAATTTCTTGAACATATCGATCATAAAGCTAATTTTCTTAAAATCAGTTGCATCCTCGTAAGGCTGATACCTACCTACTGTTAAAATTACATTCTCTCGCCTTTTACTTCCAGGTTTAATTTTTTGAACTGGAGGATACAAGACAATACTATTAAGACCAAAAGTCTTATCTATATATTCTTTAGTAAATTTAGAATTACATATAACCTTCCTTACCAAAAGAGCCTTACTTTTTTCTATGAAAGGTACATTTTTTGACAAAAAAGGCTCTTGAAAATGCAATATAAGCTTTTTAGGATATAAAAAGGGGATACTTCCATCAGAGAGAAAAATGATTCTGTCGTACTCTAACGTCTTAATAAATTTTTCCTTTGCACTAAGACCTTCTGAAAAAATATCCTTAACTAAATTTACCCGATCTAAATTTAGATTAAACCTTTTAGAACCTTTCTGAAGTATTTCTTTTTCATCCCAAAACACATCTACGTCATGTTTTTGCGAAAGGAACTCTGCAATAGTTAACATATAGAATTCACCACCTGTAAGAGTATCGAGATAAGGAGAATATATTCCTATTTTCATATAAAGACTATAAAAACAATTGTACCAATAATTGCTAATTTAAGGAAGTTATGATAAATTCAAACTTATGGGATTAACCGGAAACGAAAATTTGGACTTCATTCTTATAACCATAATCGCAATATGGTCAACTCTTTTAAAAGGGATTGCACTATATAGAGCAGCAAATCTAAAGCAAAAAAATTGGTTTATAGTAATGCTTATAATAAATTCAATTGGTATCGTTGAACTTATTTACTTGTTCAGATTTGCCACAAAGAAACTGACAATAAAAGAAATAAAATTGTGGATAAATAGTTTTAAGAGAAACTAGCGCTTCGTGTTTTGCATCTCCCATAGTTTTGCGTACGTAATAAATATAGAATAGGACTGATAAATTGATTCAATAAGCCCATAAGTACCATTTTTGTATCCTTTTTCTTTTATATAACTTCTAAAAAATTCCGAAACCATAACTCTTATAAATCGCCACATTTGCATCTTCGGATGAGAAGCGTCAAATCGTAACTTAGCTTCATAATCAGACCAGCTGTTGGTCTTTGTAATCATTTGACTCAAATTTCGATGTGTAAAGTGCTCTATGGGAGATTCTATTACCCCTACTTCACCATTTAACGACGCACTTTCGTGAACCACCCCTTGCCATTTTTTAAATTTATCCAATCTAAAAACTCTTGTAACCTTGTCTTCAAATCCCCAATCATGACCAAAATAATAAGTTTTTCGCTTTATTTCAAAACCTAAATATTTGTTCTCACTAATTCTTATTTCTAATTCCTTCTTAAAATCACCAGTTAATCTCTCATCAGCATCCAAGTACATAACCCAGTCAGATTTAGCTTTTTTAATTCCAAAGTTTCTCTGCTGTGAAAAATCAACAAATTTATTTGTAAAAAATTGTACATGGTTCTTCTTTGCTATCTCGTATGTCTTATCAGTCGAAAAATCATCAATTATAAAAATACTTTCCGCCCACCCCTTTACACTATGGATTGCTTTCTCCAGCACATCTTCTTCATTTTTGGTAAGAATAATTATGTCAATTTTTAAATCCATATTTTTTTTCATATATTGTTATCGCTACCATCAATGCTAAACCAAAAAGAAACAGATATAGACCATATCTAAATGAATCAGGAGCATAAATGAATTTTACCACTGATTTACCTTCTGGCACCACGATTGATCTAAATGTATAATTTGCTCTGAAAATCTCAGTCTGATTATCATTAATATATGCTTTCCACCCCGGATAATAATTATCCGACAAAATAAGTATACCCTGATTTTGAGCCTGAACCTCTATATCGACTTGGCTTGAATTATATGAAATAATTTTTACAGCAGAATCTGAGTCTTCATAAGTCTTAATATTAGGATCTTTTTCTAAAACTGCTTCCTCTCTTAAATCAATATCATTATCGAAAATATTTTGTAATATTTTCAAATCATCTCTTTCTACTTTGTATTTATTTACTATATATGAACGAGGATATGAATTATTATTCTTAAAAACTCGATAAGCTTCATCTTCATAAGCAATACTAAAATAATCAATCGGATACGAATTGAAATCAAAAGCCCAAACCTGAGAATCATCTGATTTTTTTTGCGGTATATATTCAACTCCTAAAAAATCTATAGTATCTTTTGTTCTAACTGATCTTAATGGAAAATTTACTACAGATCTATCGCCGTCCTCTTTTCTTCCATGGTCCACATACTTAACAAATTCGCCATACCTTTTAGGATAAAGAGGATCATATCCTCCTAAGGTTTGTATTCGATAATATACTGATTCTTCAGCTGAAAAATTGCCTAAAAATCTATTTTCACCTTTATAATCCTTATAAAAGCTCGATACACCTACATCTTTAAAAACTAATTCTTTTGGTTCGAAAGGCATCCATTTTGTTACAAATCTAAGCATGTCGATACTGATTAATATTAAAATTGCAATGGAAAAAAGAGCAATCATTATTTTTCTTTTTTTAAATAAAAATAGCATGAATAAAGAAAAAATTAATGCAAAAAATATTAAAGTCGGAAAAATGAGATTACTCTTCGCTATATGACTTTTTTCCATATCTTCTAGAATAGAAAACAAAGGAATACTCCATAAAAGTGCCGTAACAAAACCTACTCCGATTACTAAAAAAATGTACATTTTTTTAGTAAAACTCTTAAAGTTATCTAATAAATGATTTATGCCAAATGCAGCCAGCACACATATTGCAAAGGAGAAAAGAACTATAATCCTACTGGAAGCACTCGTTGAAAACAGCGGCAAATTCAATTTAAAAACAAGCAAATTTATTGGTGTATCAAAAGCTACTAAAAGAGCTCCTAATCCCAAACCTATAAAGTAAATCACCCTTCTATCTTTTTTAAATAATAAAATAGCTGCCAGTATTGCAAAAAATATAGTTAATGTTCCAGAAAATCCATTCCATTCAGCATAGTGACCAAACCAATCATTTCTCGTAACAGGATTACCGAAGATATCGGGTGCAATTAATGTGGGAAGGTATCCCAATGGAATTACCTCGAGCTGCGTGACTATGCTTTGTCTTACAGAATTTAAGTAGAACTCTATTGATGGTAAAATTTGAGGCATAGAGATTAAAAACCCTACTAGCAAATATATCAATAAAATCAAGGTCATTCTCAAATTATGCAAGCTAATTCCCCGATATAAAATGTATGTGAATACTGCAATCAAAAAATATATACTAGTTTGGAAATGTCCAGAGAACAAAGAAAAAACAACTGAAAATGAAAGTAGAACCCCAAAAAAACTTTTTCTAGTTTCTATAAATCTATTCACAAAATAAAATGCCCATGGAAGAAAAAGGATAGCGTACCCCAAAGTCCCATAAGCCATCCACGTAGTCATAAAACCACAAAACATAAAAGCAACGGCGCTTGATGCTGCTGACAGGTTATTTAATCTAAAACTTTTTATAAGAAAATACATACCTAATCCCCCCAAAAGTGGTTGAAAAAGTATAAGAAGACTCCAACTATCTACGAATCTTAATGGCAGAAAAAATAACAAATTCATAGGCGAAAATACAGCAGATTGATAATTCGCAAGATGCGGTGTTCCAGCAAAACTATAAGGATTCCATAATGGAATAACCCCATCTTTTAACGAATCAATAGTAAATTGCCTCCACGGATATATTTGAGTTATAACATCAGGCATAGCGTTATTTTTTACCGGTCCTTCATATATGCCATATGAACTCCATGGATCAAAAAAATTTGCCTGATATTGCGATGGAAATGGCGCAAGATTTTTTACAAAAAAAGGAAATGAAAAAACAAACCATATAAATATTATAAAAATAATAGTCCAATTTTTAATAATTTTTGCTTGCATTAGTAATTGAATAATAAAAAAGTTAGTAAATCACTTGCGCTTTTTCTTATAGAAAAGCACGGCAAATGATACCATAATAAAAATTAACGCTGCAAAGCTTAATGTATTAGCCAGAAATCTTAGCTTTGTATCCTCAAACTCTATTCTAACTTTGTTCACACCCTTATCTATTCTGAAAGTAATAAGCCCTCTATGCAGTCTATTTTGAAATTCTACCTCGCTGTCTAAATCCAATTTCCTATCATTAACATATACATTCCATCCGGGAAAATATAGAGTATTCTCTTTTATCTGAATACTTTCATCTGAAGTAATTACATATTCATGACGAACTGAATTACGAAAAACCTCCTCTATCTTTGCTTCCCCTGATATTACCTCTATATGCGACTTAGGCTCTTCTTCCATAAATCTAATAGACCAAACTGGAGAACTCTCACCCGTATCAGTCGTTCCATGGTAAGTATTTTTAAAAAAAGAATCACTTTTTAAAATATATCCATTTGCCCTCATATACGGTGAGTAAAAAAGCGTAATAATAACTCCCGTTACTGTTATTACAAATAGTGCTTTTTTCTTTACCTTAGTTTTATATATAAAATATGATCCTAAAACAGCAGAAGTCAGTACGGTCAACGATAAAAATCTCCAAGGGAATTGAAATTTTTGAATTATTCCAATCGTGGACCAGATAAAATTAGATTCCCTCAACATCATAAAAAGTGAAATTATAAAAAAAACAAAGGTCAAAATATAAATTCTCCTTTCTATATGTGCATCTTTTTTCAATCTTAATAGTATAAAAAATCCCAAAATTATAAGCGCAATATGCACTACACCTACTTGCACAGATAATTGACCTGTAATTCCATAACTCCAGGTAGGAGCTATAAATCTCAAGGGACTAACAACGAACCTATCAGCATATTCTGCTCCCCCAGTTACTATATCCCGCAATGTATATTTCCCCTCAATATACGCTGGTACCCAAAAGAATGCGGAAAGTAAAAATCCATATACTACCCCAAAGAAGACAAAAATACTTTTAACAAGCTCTTTTTTGCTTAAGAAAAGTATTAAAGTATAAAAAGCAGCAAAAATTAAAAATAAAATGCTTAATGCATTATGCGAAAGTATTAAAGCTGCAGTAGAAATCCCGATACCTAAAAAATTAGCAAATAATCCATACTTGCTTTTCTTATCTAGAAATAATTTTGTTATAAAAAATAAGACAAAAGGTATGAAAGCAAAGGCTACATGCTCACCAATAGCGCCCCTTACATATAAATTGACAAACCTATATGGTGCAAAAATATAAAGCAGAGCAGCCATAATCCCAGAATATGTACCTAAAAATCTTCCAACCCATAAATACATCCCAATTCCTGAAAGTATAAAAGTAAAACCAAATACTAATTTTAAAGAATCAATTAAGGAAAAACCTAAAAAATGAAAAGCCGATGCTAGGTATGAAGGCAGCGGATACAAAAACATCATAACAGGATGCCCAAACCCCCAATTTAAATTACCTCCCCAACGAGGTACCAAAACTCCATCTGAAAGTGACTGGTAAAAATTAGCAATTCTAGCAACATGATCCTGCCCATCATGAGTCCAAGGTAATCCATGTTGAAATAGCCCACCAAGCGGAATGAGCCCTATCAAAACTATAAATAATATCTGTGTAAAATTTTTATGTTTTATAAACATTTGCTAAATAGGAAAGCTTCCTTTTCCTAATTTTCTTATATAAAAATCTCTAATTCCTATTTTTTGCCATTTTCTGCCTGAAAATATTATCCTCAAACTTTCACGAAATAATGCAAACCTAGTTCTTAGTGAGGCATATCGGAATCCAAATAAAAGACGGTTACGAGTTATATAATAGTCCTGCAAAGTTGAACCGGATCCTGAAGAGCCAGCATTGTTATGCCACATAACTGCCTTAGCACAATAAAAAATACGATATCCTTCTTTTTTAATCCTCATATTTAAATCTCCATCCTCATAATACAAAAAATAATCATCATCAAACCCTTTTAGCTTTTCTATTATTTCTATGGGCATCATTGCACAAGCACCTGTTGCAAATTCTGTCTCATAATCGTGGTCAAATTGACCATGATCTACCTTATCTACGCCCTTATGCTTGTTAATTAGATTCTCCCAATCAGTAATTCCTCCCGCATACCATATAACCTTACCTAATTCCTCAGTCGAATATCTAGACTTGTGATACTCGTGTCCTTTAGTAAAATATATTTTTGGCGAAACGATTCCCACATTATCATTATTCTTAAAACAATTAAGAAGCTCTTTTACTAAATTTTTGTCTACTATAACATCATTATTTATAACAACATGAAAATCGGACTTTTTCCGCATAGCGTATCGGAAACCTTGATTATGACCACCTGAAAATCCAGTGTTTTTTTTATTATTTATAACAGAAACTTTTATCCCATTTTCGCCCTTAACATCAGGATAAACCACTCGCAAATCGTTATTAATAATAAGAATATTTAAATCAATATTTTTTAAGTTCATTTTAAATAGTGAAGCAAGACAAGTCTGCGTTACAGATATATCACCAAAATGAAGCATCGAAATAGTTACTTTAGTCATGTTAGGAAATTTTGCGCAATATTTTTCTTGAAAGTCTTCTTACTGGATTTTTTTCGTACTCGTTTTCAGAAAGAGTTTGCCAATATTTTATTTGTCTTATCGATTCCCTATGAGCGGTAGCAAATTCTCTCAGTATGTTGTCTTCTTCTGGATAGGATTTTTTCTCCCATACTCTTAAAAAAACTACGAAATGATAGAATGCCATAAGTAGTGAAAGGTACAACCCATGCGCCCCATCTTTGTATCCGCTTTCCGCAAAAAATCTTTTGATAAATTCATTAGTAGGCATAAGTATTGCATCAAAAGCTTTTGGCTTGTATCCTGAATTTATAAGACTGTCAGCCTCAGATATAGTATAAACACGAATCATCTTATCTAAAAACTGACTAACACTTGTATAATTAAGATGATACAAAGCCTCACTAAGTTCTCCTACACTTCCATCAACATCCATCATTTCATGAACGTGTTTCTCTGCAAACTTCCCTTTTCCTCTTTTAAATAACCTCAATTGTCTATCTGGATACCAACCAGTATTCTCTATCCATTTTCCGAAAATAATATTTTTTCTGGGCATTGTAAAACCCGAATGAGTAGGATTTGTTTTTAAAAATTCTCTTAACTCCACTGCAAGTTCTAGAGTTACTTTTTCATCAGCATCCAAAAGCAGAACCCAATCCATAGTCGCTTTTGATATACCAAAGTTTTTATTTACATTAAGCATTAAGTTATTTTCTCTGGTAAAAACCTTATCTGTATATTTTTTTGCGATTTTAATTGTATTATCTGTAGATGAATTATTTACAACTATAATCTCGTCTGCAATAGACTTAACAGAACTTAGGCAGGCATCTAATAATTTTTCTTCATTATAAGCAGAAACGACAACTGATAATTTCATAATTATTTTTTTCTTATAGCACCATATATAAACCTAATAGTCTTAAATAACTCCTTCCGCGCTATAATCATAAGAATTAAGACGTATACAGTTAATGATAGCACCCCAAGCACTATCATTGCTATAAAAGAAGTGACCATAAATTTGGTTAAGTAAATAAATACAAACATTATAGCTGCTGAAACGAACTGCTTATATGTAGGCTTAAAAATTGAAAAGCTAACATATCTACGAGAAATAATAAAAACACCTACGGATGTCAAAGATACCAGAAATGAAGCTGCTGCAACGCCATTGTAGCCATATCTGCTGACTAAAACTAAAGTTAACGTCCAAATAAGAGCTGTCCAAAGCACCATAAAGTAAAGAGTTATCTTTACTTTTCCAATGGCATTCAAGAAATTCGTAAGAGGAGTTGAAATAGATGACAAAACAGTACTGAGAGAGAAGAATACTACTGAAAGTAATGCTGGCTCCCATTTTTGATAACGAGGGATAAATTCGATTAAAAATGGCGAGAAATTAATTATTCCCACTGCTACAGGAAATATTGCAAGAGAAATAACAAATAACGACTTTTCTATACCTATCCTTAACGCCTCCTTATCGTCCTGCAGTCTTGAAAATGAAGGAAAAGTTATTTTTATAACATTATCCATAATAAGTCTCAGTGGCAAATACGATAGTCGTTGTGCAAATCCTATATATCCAAGCTGTGCAATAGGTAAAATTTTTCCCAGAAAAATAGTCAAAAAGTCATCCTTTAAAAGCGCCAGAATACTATTAGTCTGAAACGGAATTCCAAAAGATATTAATTTTTTAAATGAGACTTTATCAAAGGCTATCCCTATTGGCCAAGGCTGAACTAAGTAAGTTACTACAAGTCCCACAATTGCCCGCAGTAATACGGCAATAACAAAACTCATAACTCCAAATCCTAAAACTGCACAGACGATTAGTGAGATATTATAAAAAAGATTTTCGAGGATTTGCGGTATTACCAGTTTTGAATATTCCAGCTTTCTTTCCATAATAACAGTTGGCACAGTTCGAAGCGATGTAAGAAAGAATGATACAAGCAATGCTATAAGAAGTATCTGCCCTTCACTATTTAGATTATAAAAGGAGGCAATTTGACTTGAGAAAATGATTGAAGGGATGACAAGCATTAGAACCAACCCCTGCTGGGTCACAAAAACGGTTCTCAACTCAATAACTGTTGGCTCTTCCTTTTTTTGAATGAGCGATGCAGCAAGCCCAATATCTTGAAAATAATTAAAAAATACAATTATTGCAGATACAACAAAAAATATTCCAAAACTCGCAGGGTCTAAAAATACAGTCAAAATAAAACTGGTAAGTATACCCAAAATTTGGATGAGAAACGATCTGGAAACTAGCGCAAATACGCCTTTTACAGATTTTGTAGCAATTGCATGAAGCTGAGTATCATCCATATTTTTATTACATCCATTCTATTGTAATCTTTTTAGGTCACTATATCCTTTTATTATGAATATCGAACCATAGAATAAAACTTTCAAGTATTGCTCTAACAACAACTGGTATATTTGCCCCACTCTGACTTCCATATTTTCTAGGATAATGACTTACATCAACCTCATTTATTTTCAAATTCTTCCTTTTTGCTTTAGCAAGAATTTCGGTTGTAATCATAGCCCCCTCTGATCTTAAGGGCATTATTTGCTCTAAGGCAGATCTCCTAAACATCTTAAAACCGCAGTCTATATCTTTAAAATAAAACTTAAAAAATATATAGTCCCATATTTTAAGTAAATTCATCAAAACGTGTCTTACAAATTTATCTTGCCTGACTTTTCTATAACCTATTACTATGTCAGCATCTTTAATTTGCTCTATAAATTTTACTACCTCGGAAAAATCAAATTGTCTATCACCGTCTGTAAAAACAACATATTTATACTTAGATTCGGAAAAACCAGATTTTAACGCAGCACCATATCCTCGATTCGGCATGTGAGAAATAAGCCTAACATCTCTATATTTTCGTGCAAGTTTTTTAGCCTCCTCATTTGTTTTATCTGATGAACCGTCATCGATCATAAGTATTTCCCATTTTTCAGCAATTTGTTTTGCAACAGGTATCGCGCTTTCGACCACTTTTGCTACATTCTTTTCTTCATTCCAAAAAGGGAAAAATATCGATAATTCCGGCAATTTATTCATAAAGCTTTTTATTTTTAATAATTATAGCAACAATAATAACCAACACACCAACCAAACTTAAAACATTTCCTATTAT
>Ga0172380_10001383_pt1 | contig 41730 bp, 70 predicted proteins | sample Leawe162metaG_FD_119747 | JGI IMG/M metagenome (GOLD analysis project Ga0172380, IMG submission 119747) | Leachate microbial communities from a municipal landfill in Southern Ontario, Canada - Leachate well 162 metaG | ecosystem: Engineered > Solid waste > Landfill > Unclassified | place...
CGTCGTCGATCACAAAGACGGCAATCCGCTCAACAATTCGCTGAGTAATTTACAGTGGATCACACAAAAAGAAAATATTAGAAAAGGTACAGCTGTCAAAATGTCTCGACTTAAAAATAGTAAATTGTATGAAATTACTCACCCGAACGGTAAGGTGGAATTAATTAGGAATTTAACCCAGTACGCTAAAGACCACGGTATTACCCACCAACATCTGAGCAGAGTAGCACACGGACTTAGAAAACATTGCCGCGGTCTAGTTATTAAGCGCGTGGAGGTATCACAATGAGCGTGTCATCGCTTCACCCTGAATACGAAAAAATTCACAAACGATGGGATCTTGTTCGATCTATCGTAGCTAACAAAGCAAAACACCTTTTGCGCGTTGTCGACCCCAACGACATTATAAGGTCAAATCAGTATAAAGACGATGCTATCTTAACGAACTTTACACGTCTAACAAAAGAAGGTTTGACGGGTTTGGTATTTCGTAAAGACAGTAAAAAGGAAATTCCCGCCGAATTAGACTATATAGAGGACGATGCAACAGGTTCTAAGTTTGGGTTAGACCAACTAGCCCAGAAGATAGTCGGGGAAACGCTAGAAACAGGCCGCTACGGCCTTTTAGTCGATTATCCACAGGCTAACCCAGGCGAGACAGAAAAGCTTGCTAGAATACGTCCCTATAGTGCTGAAAACATCATAAATTGGAAATACGTCGATTTAGGCAACGAATACAAGCTTACAATGGTAGTTTTGAAAGAGTGTGTGGACGATACAGGCGAAGATGGTTTTTCCTGGGTGGAGAAAGTACAATATCGCGTATTGTTTTTAAATGAGCTTGGCGAATACTCACAGGTTATTTACAATGATGAACTAGAACCTGTAGTTTCCACGTTAGTTGTTCCAACTGATTACAATGGCAGCCCATTAACAGAAATACCATTTACTTTTATTGGTGCGGACAATAATGATGCTGCGGTTGATTCGATTCCGTTATATGACCTATCAGTCGTCAATTTGGGACACTACAAAGCATCAGCCGACTTGATGGAAACAATGTTCATGTGCGGTCAGGTTGTGCCAGTTGTTAATACAGGTGAGGTGGGTGAAGAGCAATGGCACCAAGCCAACCCCAATGGCATTTTAATTGGTAGTCGCGCCCCTATTGTTGTTGGTATTGGCGGTTCGTTTGATTTTAAACAAGCACAGCCAAACACACTACCGCAACAGGTAATGAATGATCTACAAGCCCAGGCAGCAGCCATAGGCGCAAGACTTATTGCCCCACCAGGGGGGCGAGAGACGGCAGAGGCTGCAAAAATACGCTACGGCAGTCAGAACAGCGTACTGTACACAATTACAAGAAATATTTCAGACGCAATAGAGCAAGCTCTCTATTACATATCTTTGTTTATGATGGAAACACCTGTTTATTGCGCATACGAATTAAATGATCAATTCTACGAAGAAACTGCAGACCCTAATTTAATTGCACAACTTTGGATGGGAGTTGACCGCGGAGCGCTCAGCACTAATGAAGTTAGAGGCCACATCGAGCGTTCTGGGGTTAAGTTGGAAAAGAACCCAACGTTGGCGGAGGTCATCCCAAGTGACGTTACAGAATGATTTAATCAAACACACTATATTTCTACAACGATTTGCAACCAGAGAACAAAAAAAGCTTGTTGAGAATATTAAAGCAATTGCAGAAAATGCAATGCTATATGCAAATGAGTTTGTGCCAACTGTAGAGCGTAGAAAGCAGGTGGTGGTGTTTTCAAAGAAGGTGCAAGAAGAGTCGGAACCCCTAGAAGGGCTTTATGACTACGAACGAAAGTTTATTCGTAAACTACTGAGAAAATATGGCAAAGACGACAGTATTAAATAACACTGGTGCGGTATACGCTAAGTATTATAGAGATGCAACGCGTCAAATATTGCAAACAATAAACGACGGTATCACTAATGGGCTACCACGTTCAGAGATTGAAGCGTCAATTGAAAACCTGCTTAATGGAAGACTAACAGCGCAAGCAGCAAGTGTGTCAAGAACTAGTGCAAACGCCATGGCAAATAATGCTAAGGTGGCTGAATATAAAGAGCAGAAAATAGAGCGTGTTGAGTGGGTGTTGGCTGACGATCACGACGAAGATGATGAGTGTGACGATTACGACGGTCAGGTTTGGGATTTAGAGGACGCTATAAGACCACCAATCCACTACAATTGCAAATGCACACTAGCCCCGGTGATTGAATGAAAGTATTAACAAACTTAGTTAATTCAGATAAAAAGTTAAGACAAGAAGTTGTGACCGATGTTAAAACATACATGAAAAAACCATGCTCATTAGACGAGCTTTCTATGTTAGATGATTTACATGTATTTGATCAAGTAGAAGACGACAAAATACCTACCTGATGTGTGGTATAATAGTATTATAGATTATAAAATCTATTTTGTCAAATAACTAACGTCCCGGCGGGACAGAGGAACCAAAAAATGAGTGATGCGGCGCAAAACTTAGATGAAGTAAAGACTGAGGAGATAGCAGTCGAAGGTAGTAAACCAGACTATGACGAATTACAAAAACGACTTGATTCCGTGTTAGCAAAACACAATCAATTGATGGACGAGACCAAGAACGCAAAAAGGGAAAAGGCAAGAATAGAGCAAGAGCAGGCAGAAAAAGAAAAAGAGCTCGCAGCAAAAAATGGCGAATTTGAAAAACTGTGGAAGACAGCCGCGCAAGAAAAAGAGGCACTTTTACAACAACTAAAAGATATTAAAAACGGAAGTAGACAAGAGAAATTAAGTTTAGCTTCTATGAAGATTGCAACAGAGCTAGCAGATGGCGATAACGCCGATTTACTTAGCGAATTTGTAAAGAAAAACTTAGAAAAGCTTGCAGACGATGACGGCAGCCTCGGCGAGGATGTTGTTAAGGCTGTAGCCTCTGAGTTTAAAAACAATCCCAAGTTCAAAGCATTGCTGCGGAGCAGCAAAGCGTCTGGTGGCGGTGCCCCTGGAAACACAAAACCGGAAAGTATCGGTAGTAACGCAAAACAAGATCTATCCCCCCTAGAAAGAATGAACAGGGCGAGAGGGATCAAGGAATAACTTAATCACTAAGGGTAAATTTTAAAATGGCACTAACTTTAATTGAAGCAGCAAAACTAGAAAGGGGCGATGAGTATCGCAGAGGTATTATCGAACTTTACTCTGGTAGTTCGTCTATCTTGGCGTCTTTACCGTTTCAAAATATTCAGGGTAACGCACTTAAATATAACAGAGAAGCAAATTACCCAGGCGTGGGGTTCCGCGGCGTAAACGAGGCCTATACAGCGTCTACTGGGGTCTTAAACCCAATTACAGAGGTTCTTGTAATTACGGGGGGTGAGCTAGACGTCGATAAATTTATTATTGACACTATGGGGGCATCTCAAAGATCCGTTCAAGAAGCTATGAAAGTTCGAGCTTTGGCTTTAGCTTGGACAAACTCATTTATAAATGGTAATAACGCAACAGACCCGAGAGGTTTTGATGGTCTAGAAATACGTGTTACGGGCGACCAAGTTATTGATGCAGGTTCAACAGCTAATGGTGCCGCATTATCACTTGCAAAATTAGACCAGGCGATTGATCAAACTCTAAACCCCACACATATTATCATGAATAAAGCAATGGCACGTAAATTTGCCGCCGCCGGAAGAACAACAGCCGTCTCTGGATACGTTCAGTGGGAACCTAATGAAATGGGTCAGCGAATAATGATGTACAACGGCCTGCCTATTTTAACAGTCGACTTAGACAATAACGGGAATCAGATTCTAGGGTTCGATGAGGCCGCTGCATCTGGTACTGCTACCGCGACTAGTATCTATGTTGTCAACATGGGTGCTGATGGTCTAACTGGCCTACAGAATGGCGGGATAGATGTACGTGACTTAGGGGAACTACAAACAGCCCCAGTAATGCGCACTCGCGTTGAATGGTATACTGGTCTTGCTTGTTTCAACGGCCGCGCAGTAACTCGTCTACGATATATTGGCGATTTAGCAATAGTTGCATAATTAATAGAGGCTCTTAGAGCCTCAGTTTTAGGAAATATTAGAAAATGGCAAAATATAGACATAATTTTACTTATGATGATGCGCTAGAGATGAAGGCCGCTGGCTTGGTGGCATCTACTGCCGCAGGGTCACTTGTAGTTGATTTGGGCGATGGCTTCATGGAAGGATACTTAGTTATTGATGTTACCGCGCTTGAGGTTGCATCTACCGATGAGGTTTACACTATCTCTTTAGAGGGTTCAAACGTAGCTGCGTTAGCTTCCGGCTCGGTTCAACTAGCCCAAGCACCGGTAATGGGTAATGCACCAGCTCCGGCCGACGCTGATACCACTATTGGTAGGTTTGTCGTACCTGTTACAAATGAGCAGAATGGTGAATTATATAGGTATGTTCGTATACACACCACAGTCGCCGGTAATATCGCAACTGGTATTAACTACTCTGCTTTTTTAGCAAAACGTTAATAGCAACTAATGGGCCGAAAGGCCCTATTCCAAAGGGTATATAATGGCACAGACATTTTCAGGCAGCGTTAAATTAGCACTAGCTGGCACATTTACAGGCGACAATGATTTGTCTACAGTTGCCCAAGCTATTAACTACAGTAAAAACTATAGCTTTACAAACGGCACAGCAGCCGATCAAGCTAATATGATTTTTATGGATCAACGAACCATTGCAGCATCAGGTACTGATGATTTAGATTTGTACGGTGGTCTTACTAACACTTACGGAACAACTATAAACTTTACTTCTATTAAAGGAATTATTGTTTACGCAGCCGCTACTAATACAAACAATGTAGTTATTGGCGGGGACGCATCAGCAGCCTTTATCAACTGGGTTGGCGCAGCCAACGACGTTATTAACGTTAAACCTGGCGGTATGTTTGCGTTGATAGACCCAAACGCTAATGGATACGCAGTAACAGCAACAACTGGTGATATATTACAGATTGCTAATAGTAGCTCTGGAACATCGGTTACTTACGATATTATTCTGCTTGGTGAAGTGTAATGGCAATTGTCGCTGAAGATGGCAGCTTAGTTACTGGGGCAAATAGTTATGTCACAGAGGCTGAGCTTGCAGCATATAACAGCGCACGTAATATAACACTATCTGGCACCTATACAGCTGAACAGCTTTTGATTATGGCAATGGATTATATAGAGAGTCTTTCTTATAAAGGCTTGAAAGTAAATTCCACCCAAGCCCTACAATGGCCACGTGTCGATGTTTACATTGACGGGTATTACTTCGAGAGTGATGAGATACCAAACCAATTAAAAAATGGTCTTATGCAGGCAGCAGTTGCGATTGATGCTGGTAACAGCCCGCAACAAGTAGCCCCACGAAAAACAATAAGAGAGAAAGTGGGAGAGCTAGAAGTTGAATATGCAACAGGGTCAAGTTCCGTTGCTATAGATACAAAAATAAAATCCTTCTTGTATAAATTATTAGCAGGCGGTGGGTACGGTTCTGCAAACACTGTGGGTACTAAGGGATGACATTCGCGACGGATTTAAAAAATGTTGCTAACACCCTATTAACTAATTACGGTCAGTCTATCTCTTTTGTGAGATGGTCAACCACTGAATACAATACAGCTACTGGGGGCGTTGATCCCGTGACTTCAACAACCTTCGGCGGTGTAGCACATCCTAGGTCTTATAGACTGGATGAAATAGACGGACAGACAATAGAAACTAATGATATAAGTGCTATTGTATACTCTACGACAGAGCCAAGAATACAAGATGAAGCAACGATGGGCGGTGTAGTCTATCGTGTAATGAACATTGAGAAAGTACAAGCCCAGGGCGTGGCTATTGTGTATCGCCTACAACTCCGCGCATAGTTTATTTGTTAGGGGTTTATTCTAGGAACACTAGAACAATGATTGTAAATACAAAAGAATATATTGCAAAGATGCAAAAGCATCAACAAACCATTTTAGATAGAGCTAGTTTAGTAGTTAACGCTACAGTTGTAGAAATGTTTGAGAAGATTGTCGATAGAACCCCAGTTGGTGACCCCAGTTTGTGGAACTACCCAGCCCCTAAAGGCTACAATCCAGGAACATTGAAAGCAAGCTGGGTATTGGATTATAACACTAACGGTGCTATGCGTAATGAGAAAGGCCAATTTGCCACCCAAGCTAAATACGGGATTAGTTTAAAACTAGGCAGCAGGGCAACGCAAGATGCGATTATTTACAATCAACAACCATACGCCTCTAGGGTAGAATATGGCAGCTGGAGTACACAGGCACCATCAGGAATGATGAGAATTACAGTAAAAGAATACGACGCAATATTGAATAAGAACGCAACGCGATACAGGATTAAATAATGGCCACCTTTGCAAATATACAGAGAGTGCTAGACGAAAGACTTAAGACTATGCCTGGAGTGCCTTTTATCTCTTGGCCTAATGCTGAGGTAAGACCAGGCAATGCAGCTTTAACACAATATGTTAGACCTAGCTTATTGTTGGCGAATACAGAGCTTTATACATTGAATGATTATGAACGTATTCCAGGTATCTATCAAATAGACATTTATGGGCAATTAAATCGCGGTGTACAGCAAGTTTATTCAATAGCGGATAGTTTAAAAGATCATTTTGAGTCAAATAGGGCGTTAGTGCAAGGCAGCTCTTTAGTCTTTATTCAAGGGATTAATATGGGACAAGCAGTTAGGGAAGATAAGTGGTTCAGGGTTTTTGTAGAAGTAAATTTTATGTGTTTTAACAACTGATAGCCTAGCTATCGAAACTGTGAGGAAAACAAATGGCAACACCTATTTTATGTCAGGGCGTGACATTTACATTTGACAATGCATCAAGCACACCTGTTACGGTGGGTGGTGTCGTGTCTGTAACTGGTATCGGTAGTGGTTCAGCTACTGAAATCGATGTGACAACTTTGGCAAGTACGGCAAAAGAGTTTAGACAGGGCTTGCGGGATTTTGGTTCTATTTCAATGGAACTGATTCGCGACCAAGACGATGCTGGACAAGTTGAGATGTTCAACGCGATGGGCTTACAGGCTGTTCGTACTTGTATTATAACATTACCAACTTCGACTGCTAACGTCGGAACGTTTGAGGGATTTGTGCAATCAATCTCTACAGACGTAAATGCCGATGGAGTGGTAACAGGTACTGCAACAATTCGTATCACTGGCGCAGTGGCTTGGACCTAGTAAAAGGGCTAACTAATAGGAGAGGATTATGTTACTAAGTAAAGCAAATTTTAACGAGCTTGTCCAAAGACAGCATAAAGTTGTAAAGTGTGACAAGTTCGACATTCGTTTACAGTCTTTATTGATTGAAGACCAACTTGAAATTGAAAAGATAAATTCTAAACCAGATAAAACAGATAATGAACTTATCTTTGTAATGCTTAAACTTTCATGTATTGATGAAAACGGCGTTAGGATATTAGATGATGAGAATGTAAAGAAATTACCATCTAGCCTTGCGTTAAAACTTTTTGATGAGTGTTTGAAGCTTAACGGATTAGACAATAAAGAGTTGGAGAAGAGAGCAAAAAACTCCTAAAGCATCCTGTGGAGCATTTCACGTTTGTCTTGGCTAAAAACTTACATAAGACGAGGCGCGAGTTAATGCAAGACATGGATGCTAATGAGTTGGTTAATTGGATGGCTTATGAGCTTAGTTGTGATGAGAAATTCAGAGCAAAAGCAGAGAAAGAAATCGCAACAGAAAAAGCTTTAAAAATGTCGGATACAGAAAGAGCAGAAGCGATTAAACAAATGTTTCAACAAATAGCGGTGTGTAATGGCCCTAATAAGTGAGTTAGTAACAAAATTAAAAGCAGATGCTTCTCAGTTTAACGCTCAGATGGCAAAGGCTACAAAAAGCGGGGAAATGTTCGCCAATCGGATGAAGTCGGTTGGCATTGCCGTCGGCGTTGCTTTTGTGGGTATGACTGTAGCCGCTGGCTTAATTGCTAGAGAAATCGATCAAGTGACAAAAGCCGTTTCACGTCTGAACGATGCCTCAAATAAGCTCGGCGTTTCCGGTAGAGAACTACAGAAGTTACAATTTGCCGCATCTCTTGTTGGCGTTGAAGCTTCTACACTAGAAAGTGGCATGGCAAGGCTTGTTAAGACGGTGGGTGAGGCTAACTCTGGGAATAAAGAGGCTACAGCCACATTTAAAGAGCTGGGACTCTCAGCAAGAGAGCTACAAAAACTTTCGTTAGATAAACAATACCTGGCGTTTGCTGCAGCAGTGCAAAAAATACCTGATGCCAACAGACAGGCACAGTTAGCCATTGGTGGTATGGGGCGATCCGCAATTGAGCAAATGAACGTCTTAAGAACTGTTACGACTGAGACTTTGGCCGAATTTGATAAACTAGGTCTTGGTCTTTCTGATGGCCAAATTCAAGCAGTGGATCAGTTTGGAGATCAATTACAAACATTAGGTGCTATTTGGGACTCTTTTAAGCAGCAGGTGGTTGCGGGTCTTGCTCAACCCTTCTCTGATTTTTTACAGGATTTAAAAACAGCCGTACAGGAAATGGGTGGATTTAAAGAGGTTGCGAAAGACGTAGCTGTCATTTTGAAAGATGCCTTTATGTCTATAAGTGGTCTAATCGGCAAAGTTTTAGGACTTCTTGTAGAGGCTAGGAAAGCAACCATATCAGCACAGATACAGGCACTGGAGATAGAGGAGGGTCAGACAGGCTCACCAGTTCTAAATAGGTTTGGAATGGTGGGCAGATTTGTTGCGTCAGGCGGTAGTGTTGACCCAAATGTAATTGGTACTCCATTCGGAGGCCCTAACCAGGGGCGTAGTCAAGAACTTAATGCTTTATATGAGCAGTATAATAAGTTAACAGTTTCAACCGAGCGCGTTGCTAAAGTATTTGATTATGTATTTAATAGAACAGATAAGCCACTAAAGAGCTTTATACCGTCTATAACAAAAGCTGCCGATGCTAGTACAAAACTTGCCGACTCTGTGAGCAAATCAGCCGACGGTATCTCAACTATGTTTGAAGGTATAAAAAGTAAGAAAATCGGCGATGAGATAGAAAGAATTTTGGGCGTAGAAATGCGTCAAGCGTTCGGTGGACTAACTAGAAGCCAAATAGCAGCTAATGAGCAATATGCAAAAGAAGTGCGAAGAACGGGCAGATTTACGGACGAACAGATAAATAAAATGTTGCCATATCAAGAAGCCTCTAAGAACACAGGTTCCTTTGATCAAGGTGTCAGGTCTTTATATTCATCGATACAAGATAAGAAAATATCATCAGGTGATTTTGGCAGCTCGTTATCTAAACTACAAGGTGACGCAGTGGGACTTGGCCCACAATTTGTTGGTGTACTTGATGAACTACGGGCGTTTGGCGAAGCTGCGGGACTTGTTCAAAAACAAACACAGAAAGCAGAATTAAAAATATTTGTAAAAGCCGATAAAGGGTTTATTACAGAATTTGCAGACCAACCCGCATTTGGCGATGCCATAGATAAATGGCTTGAGATTATAACAGAGAGATCAAACTAATGGCACTATCGGATTTGACATTTAAATTATATACAGACAGTGGGCTTACGTCCTTGTTCGGTGGGACTTACGAGTTTGTTCACCAATCAAACTTTAGCGACAACCCCCAAGACTCGACTTTGTATTTCGGAAGTAACACAGCAGGCAGGAAATTACAAGCAACGTCGAATCCAGGTGTTGACCAAATAACAATAACGCCCACTTATGCCCTACCTGATTGGATAACTGTTACAGCTTACGCATTGGGGTATAGTATATGCCCTAATTCATACAGATATGAGGCCACAACAGCAGGCACTAGCGGCGCCAGTGAACCAACATGGCCTACGACAATTGGCTCTACTGTGGTAGATGGCACTGTAACTTGGACATGTGTAGCACAGAAAAGAAATGTGAATGAAATAACCCTAGCTCTATCTAGTGGTGACTTAGAAACAAACACAGCGGGTGCAGGGCTTAACATAGGTACACAGGTTTTGAGTGGTACAAGCAATAAAATTACTCTTTATATACGAGTTGAAAACGCTATCCCAACTGTATCAAGTACAATTGGACAACCAGAATTAACTATAAATATTGAAGAAGTACGAGAGGTCGAAGCATAATGGCTATAAGAAAGCATGCGAATAATTATAGCTCAACACTAAATGGGGCTATTAACAACAGTACAACCACAATCGTTGTTACAAGTGCAACAGGCTTGCCAGCTATTGGCGCAGGGGAAACTTACAACCTAACATTAGACGATGGTGCTGGTGTTATAGAGATTGTAACAGTTACTGATGACGCAAGTACCCCCTCACTCACTGTAACGCGAGGAGCTGAGGGAACAGCCGCTGTTTCCTGGGCTGATTTAAGTGTTATAGAACTAAGACCAACAGCAGACGGTTTTGATAGAAAGGCAGATGGTGCTGCATCTAGTACAGACAATGCACTACCTAGATTTGATGGCACAGGTGGTAAGGTGCTACAAGGCTCTGGCGTTATTGTTGACGATAGTAATAACATTACAGGGGCGGTTAGTTTAGCTGTCAGTAATACAATTACATGCTCAGGAACTGGGGCTGCAACTATACCAGCAGGAACCACAGCACAAAGACCATCAGCAGCTAATGGGATGATAAGGTATAACACCTCCTTGGCTAGATATGAAGGTGCTTTAGGTGCTTCTTGGTCTGGTGGTACGCAGTTCTTAGTTGATGGTGATTTCTCCAGTACAGGGGTTATGACAAGGACGGCTGCAAACACATACAGTACGTTTACACTAGGCACGAACGTTCAAACTTTCTTAACTACGCCATCTAGTGCTAACCTAAGAGCAGCACTTACCGATGAAGTGGGAACAGGGGCAGCTTATTTTGTTGGTGGGGATTTAGGAACACCTGCAGGCGGGGATATAAGAAATTGTGACACTATATCATTCAGGGCGTATATGTCAACTGACCAGAGTTTGACAAATTCCACCTACACCAAAGTTACGTTGGACAGCACTAGCTGGAATACTGGTGGATATTTCGACACAGCAACGTATAAATTTACTCCCCTAGTCGCTGGAAAATATGTTTTCATTTTGACAGGCTATGTAAGTGGTTTAACAGACGGTTCAAAATTATACCTCTTAACATATAAAAATGGCGCAGCCAGCTTATTTTCAGGTAATTTCTTAGGTGCGGCAGGAGATCCAACAGTAACCGCAACAGATGTTATAACCTTGAATGGGAGTACTGACTATGTGGAGTTTTATGTGCTGCAGATTTCAGGCGGTACTCGTACACTTGAGTCTGGAGCGACAGGTGCCTCCAGCTTAGTTGGCTATAGGTTGGGAGCATAATATATGAATTTAGTAGACATTTTAAGAATAAAATTCCCAAATGCAAGTTTGATCTGGGACATAATTATACAAGATGACGGCAAAGGGCCTTACATCAAAGCATGGAACATAGACGCCCCAAAACCTACCCAAGAAGACTTGGAAGCATGGGCAATAGAAGTACAGCCTTTATACGTAGCGGAACAGAACAAATTAGCTAATGCACCTATTTATGAGCAATTGGCAGAGATAGATTTAAAATCTATTCGTGCTTTGAGGGCTGATGATAAAGAGCGTTTAGCGTCACTTGAGGCTGAGGCAGCAATACTGCGGGGTAAATTATTATGAGTTTAACAGGTGCAGCAATCAACTACCTTCAACAACAATATCCAGACACTGCTTTCTTGCGAGATATTATCCTACAAGACGATGGGGAAGGCCCATACATTAAGTATTGGGGTGTGGGTGGTCAAAAACCTACTGAGGAAGAGCTAAACATAGCTGCAGAATCCATGAGACCAAAACCTGTCTATCCTACGATAGAGGAACAGCTACTAATGCTTTACAATGACCAAAAAAATGGTACGAAAACATTCTCGGAAGCCATAGACGAATACAAAGATAAAAAATCAAAAGGGTAGCATTTTATGGCTGGTTTAAATAGCTGGGTTTTAAATAGTGTCGCCCTTAATGCCGCAGGTGAGGAAGATGTTGTCATTATTGCAACAGGTTCCGGTGTTCTTGTCGAGATTGAGCAGTTAGTTGCAATTATCGGCTCAGGTTCTTTGGTTGGTGTTGAACAAGACGTACAATTACAGATTGTCGGTAGTGGAGCATTAATAGACGTTGAACAAAACGTCATGACCAAGGCGTCAGGCGCGCTTATTAATATATCGCAGAAAGTGTTGAGTGCTGATGAGTCTACATTCTTCACACGTAATGGATGGGATGTTGTTGTGTCTCTGGGCGGGTTTAATGTCCCCCGTGATTCTATTCAAGAGGTTAGCGTTATACATTCGATTGGTGATGACTCACGCGCACAGGTGTTCCTAAACCCAGGCTCTGGGGCATACAGCTTATATTCATATCAAGGTAAAGAATTAATAATATCAGCGCGCACAGGCGCAAGCTATAAAAGGATATTTACCGGCATAGTAGATATTCCTCGCGTTGAGGTTGTTAATGAAAAGATTGTATTAGAGGGTGTTGCTAGTCGTGAGACATTAATAAGAAACGCATTAACCCCCTACGTCGCTGGTATTGGTAGCTATTCTGAAACAGTGTTTGGCCCTCTTAACAACGTATTCCAAGAAACAAATGATAGAATGCAAACCATTCCATCCGATTTAGACTTTGACCCATATAACAACTGGACTGTAACTAGCTGGACACCTAAAGGCACGCCTGATACAACCCTAACGGATTCTGATTTGTATAGGGAAAGACAGCCAGAAGTGCGCATTGAAAGTGCAAGGGAAGTAGTCAATAAAGTTGGGATTGATTTTAAATATGCTTACGAAAGATTACACCAAGTGGGTTTAAGCTACTCTTGGAACGCAAGCATAAGTACCTGCACATTCCTAACTAAAGGTAACACACTACCCACTAGGGATATGATTAGAAGTGCGGCGGCTGGTACTGGCTGGAAGGTCGGTACAATGAGCTTCACAAACCTTTGGGATAGTGGTTTTTATTATTGTAGCGGTAATGCCATTGGTTGGGTGAATACACGTCAAGACGTTATATTAAGAAATACGGGCGCAACAGACCCAAGCGGTAATGATTACACGCAAAGTAGAACAGTGGGGACTAGCGACATTAACGCATTGCTAGCTTTAGGGGCTTCATGGACTGCTAAGAAACGCTTTACACAAAGCGTAGAAGAAACATACACATTAACAGTAAATAGCCCTCAGAGTCAAACACTGTACGGTGTTCGCGAACGGAATGAAAACATCGCCCTACAAGCAGAGTTTGATGTCTCACAATGGGAAGATGAAGCCCTTTATGATAAAGATTTTGCAGGCACGAAGGTTAGCGCGAATAGTACAACCTATTACATAAACAAAGATGTTGAAAATGCCGAGCTTGGTAATGCAATAACAACGGCTTTAAATAAAGCTAAGACAGATATCCTGCGTTCACATAGAGATACAGAAATAACATACACAACTTTTATAGATCCTGATGTTCAGCTAAGACATACTGTTTACGTGAACACTACAAGGGTTGATGCCAAAGGTAAGGTAAGAAGTATTTCTCATTCCTTTAAAGCTACGGGCGAAGCAGTGACAACCGTTAAGCTTGCATTGTATAGATCAGTTGGATCGCAATCGGAGAGTACTCTATCAGCTCCAGCAAGACCAACCTTTGAAACACCGTCTGTAATGAGTGCAGCAGCTCTTGGTAGTAGATGGGGGCAAGACCCAAGCACAACAAGTGCTAAGTCATGGACTGGCTATGTTGGGAATAAATGGGTTACTAGTGGTGGCGGATTTAACACTAATACATACAAAACAGCCTATCAAGAAAGCTTTGTAGTAGATAGTCCAGCAATACCAGACCTAAAAAGAGAGCTTCAAAAATATCGCCAATCTGGGACATATAACATTTCAATCCCAACCGATACACTAACAATAACATTTGTGGATAGCTAAGCATGGGTAGATATGGTAGTAATATAAGACGGATAGCACAAACCGACGAGCTAACGGGCAGAATTAGGCAAGCTGAGCAGAAAATCTCATTGCTAGATAAAGCTGAAATTCCAGGGGCTAGGGCTATCGCATACGCTAGTGGCGTAACAGCTGCGGGGTCTCCAGGCGTCACCAATCCAGATCAAAACGGCACCCCAGATAATACGGGGATATTTACAGACAAAAATCCCATGGATAAAAATGGTATTGATGATACAACAACAGACGGAGATGATTTATTAGACGGCAGTAAGCAACTACAGAAAGGGGAAGACGTAGGGGCAATACGGCTTAAAGATTGTGATAGTGGCGAACGTATAGATGTTAGGTTTAACACAGGTGCCAATGAAGGCGAGTCTAAGTTTAAGCACCCGCCAGGATGGGGAACAACAGCCCCACAAACAGACCCCAGTTATCTTGCTGGCTCCGTATGGACATTATCCAGTGGTGGAACTGCCTATTTTGGAAATAGCTTTAATGCCCTAGTTTCAGCATTTAAAACCGCAATACCCTATCTCTATTGTTATACTATTGAAGGCGGTCTTGTATCTAGTTTAACACCTGACGCGGGCGACGCCCTAATTCAATTCACTAACACAGCTAGAACGGTTGGTCAAGCTCCTGTAGGTGGGGTTCAATATGCATATATATCAAGTGGTACTCCAGCCGGTGGGCAATATGGCCGGGTGGTGTGTGGGACAGTCGCAGGTGATACAACGGCTTGCGCAGCAGCTCCTCCACCACAATACACTACATGGCAAGAACAAGACGCTGCAACACCCCACCAATTAGCCTTTAGTGCAGCTGATGGTGGCTTTGTATCTAGCTCTTATGATGATGGCGTGCCTAGAAAATTTGATAATGATGTTGGAAGTGGTAGAGGCTTGAATAACCTAAATCTATGTACCCCAACAGGCGATGAGGTTGTTGTATCAGCTCTAAGTGATGGGACATTTACATACTTCGCTCAAGATGGGTTTGGCGCACCTGCTACAGATGCCAAGATATTACATTTTGACAGTGATGGTAAGTACTTAGACATCCTACGTGAAGACGAATACGACTATTTAAAAACAACTGATATTACAAGCTAGGGGATTTGATGAAGATATTTGCAGCGGTGTTCTTATTAATGTTTTCTGGCTTTGCATCAGCAACTACAAAAGCAGATGCAATACAAATATACAATAAGATAGTTAAAGCTTCTGGAATGACACGTTACCCGCAGCTTAAGTTTTCCTCAGATAAAGAGATTAATGCAAGTGCCACATCGTATGCAATCACAATAAATCAAGGTATGCTTAACGCTACAAATAGGAACGAGCTTGCTTTAGTTATTGGTCATGAGTTAGGCCACTATAAATTAAGACATAGAACAAGCACTCCTAGTAATGAATACTCAGCGGATGCCCTTGGGTGGAATTATGGCGTTAAAGCTGGGTATAATATGTGTAGTGCTAGGAGTTTATTCAAGAAGTTCAAGCAATACGCCTCAAAAACACACCCACATCCCAAAGATAGGGCAAAAAGACTGCCAAAATGCTGAAAACAGCCATAGAAGGCTGTAGTAAGGTTTTCTAGTGTTAGGTGGTATGTTTGTATGGGTAGGGCGTTAATAGTTTAATGGTGGGCGTGTAATTAGGATGTTTTGTGTATAATTACGTGTTACTACTTAAAAAGGTAAATAATTGGTTCGTTTTGACCCTTGGTGAACCATTCCAAGTTAAGGATGACGACCTCCACGAACGTCATTAGTCTAAATAAGTGCTGGCCTACCGAAGAGTATCGACCGAGAATTCCCAATCCATAATACTCTTGCACCTGTCTTACCAGCTCGAAGGGTCTAACCCCCTTCCCCGACTGTCACGCTACTTTATATTTTAACTGGGGGATTGAACCTCAGATCCTATGTAATTTCATAGAAGACTTACCGATAGTCGATTAAAATATATTCTGCATTTCCTCAGTTTCGCTACAATCCCTCACCCGCTACGTTTCACAATTCTGTGGCTGGCAGTGGTTGAGCCATTTCTTGAAGTATACTCAATCCCAGATATACTTTGTTAGTCGTTTTGGTACCGAAGGTGGGACTCGAACCCACAGCAGCTAGTTTCTAAGACTAGTGTGTTTACCTGTTTCACCACTTCGGTATATATGGTCAGGGTGGCAAGAATCGAACTTGCTTCTAGAAGTTCCAAACCTCTCCGTAAACCAATCACAATACACCCTGAATTATAATAGTATTAAAAGAACGCTGTCTGTAGAGTAACTGGCCGGTCACTCTATATATCCCTAGTTCAGTCTGATTCATTATAGTCATGACTTCGGGAACCTGCATTCTAGCATGTCTGCTAGTTCTAACAATGCTTTTATATACTTTAATGGGTGTTAGTTCATTCATAACCTTATTAAGTGCCGATCACAAAGCGCACTCCCACATCTGTATTTTTATTACCTGGTTAGCGACCACAACGTCTAATGCAGTGTTTTAGGGCAGACTAAGAACATCACCCTTATTCAACCATTAACAACGTTCATCTAATACCACTACATATCAAAAATTTGGGTGGTGTCTAGCAAGGATCTGGCCCTGCCTCAGGATTCCCGTGTTCTACTTAAACGTCTTTAAGCCAGCGTGATCTCTACAAGACCGAGTCCTAAACTCTTAATCCGATTCTTGTACCTGTAGCCACTTCTGTTACCCCACCCTAGTTTCGCCCAACTAGGAAGATAGACACCATATTCAGTAGCCCTTTACGTGGGCTAGTCGGTAGTCCTAAGATAGCTTAATTGCAAGCCCTTGTCGGGTTCGGTACTTCATGCCTCACGGCCTTCTCCGGTTCCAACCTGCACATACAGCGTTTAACTTCGGCCTACATACTTCTTAAAATAAGTTAGAGATTTTCTAGCTGCCCAGAACAAACTGGGAGATGTTAGGGAATCCGTTGGCTAACCCATTTTTCAATCTCTATACTTTTATTATATCACATATGTGGTAAATGTCAAGAACTTTTTAATATTTTTTCAAATTTCTCTGCATCTTTAGCAATGCTAGCTCCTACACGCCCAACATCAGCATTAATAATACTACGCGCGTTTACATAATCAACACCGCCAGAGGTTATGAAGCCAGAAAGCTTACGGCCAGTGAACAGCCCATCAATCATACCTGTAACTAATATCTTAGCCCCTACGAACCTATCTTTGGCTAAGTCGGGATTTGCTATTAAGTCAACGCCTAGAAGTTCAGAGAACTTTTTATAATTAACATAGCCCGTAATCTGCACAAAACCCCTACCACGGTATTTAAACCCCTCCAGTACCCCATTACCAAGTCTACCACCGTAAACCCTGTTACCGAGCCTCTCAGGGGCATTAGCGTAAGGAACAGCACTATCTATAGTGGGGAACCTACCAGGCCAAACCTGTGTAATACGTCTAGCTGAATAATTTAGGTTTTCTGTAATTGGTAGCATCTCAGGGCCGCATTCATGCCTAACAGTAGCTAACATGTAAGCCATTTTCTCAATGGGCTTTATTTTAATAGTGATCTTATCAAAGCAATTTAGTATTGCATCAATGCTGTCAACTGTAGCTTGTTTCTTAATGTCACCAAATACTTTTCTGTATGCTATATAAAACTCTTCTTTATTAACCATTGTTTCCTCTCTTAGTGCTTAGTGTCACTATCATTTGCTATTAGTATTTTATTAGTTGGAACTTTACGTCTATCGTACTCATCACTAGCTAAGTTGTACCCATCGATCCATATATCCATTACTTCTATTACTTTTAGCTGGTATTCTGTTAGTATAGCTGCATACCTATCTAGCTCTTGATCTGTCAATGTCTCTAATTGCTCTTTAGTAAGATATTTCATTGATATTATCCTTTGTATATGCTATAGTATTATTATACCATAACCGCCGTAGTGCCTGACGGCCCTACTCTTAGTATAGCATACAAATAGTTGTTTAGGGGGTTAAAATGAGTAATAAAGTGCTATTTTCTTACTTAAACAGACATAAACAGCGTATAGAATATGAAGTAGATCAAGAAGATATGTACAATGCAAAAATATATTTATTGGAAAAATCACAAACAGATAATTTAGGCGATATATTCATAATGCAAGACGGTGAATGGAGAAAGCTTGATTATTACAACGAATAGTGCTATAATGAATTTATACAAGTTTGAGGGGCTTAGAAATGAAAATATTTGATGTTGTTTTAAGTGCTTTAGGGGTAATGGCTAGTATTATAATAATCCCATTCAGTTTGATTCTTGGGGTTCCATTATTCGCTGCCAACGTAATTTTTTTAGCTATTGGGACAGCCGAGCTTGCAGCGGCTATAGATAAAAGAAGGGGTAAATAAAATGAGCAGACTAAAAAGTGACAAAGACAAGTCAGAGGGCGGTGCCTTGGTGGTAGGGCTTGTAATAGGCCTTATTTTCTCCGCTGTAGTAGCTTATGTGGCTTACAGCGCTGGATACCATAAGGGGGTTAGGGCGCAAATGTTGTATACTAGATGTATAGGCGAGCAGACTAACCTGCATAGACCAGCTTCGGATTTTGAAAAAGCTGTATGTCGTCTATATGCTAAAGATAACGCGTAGGAGTACAGAAAATGCCAATTACTACGAAACAGGAAGTCTGGGATTTGTTAGAAGATAAGCTTAGTACAATATCTGAGAAAAGATTAGGACGACATGTAGGCGAAGCTAAGCTTTCTATAGCTTTGTTAATCTCAGCTGGCAGAGATAAGGATACAGAATGGATTCATTCTAATCTATTTAGCTTCTATTGCAAGATTGCAGGGCTTTACGAATCACCGACACGACTGCTAATACTAACAACGCTAGAATACCTTAACGGAGGTAATACAGCTAGAATTAAGCAATTGATGAGTGAGGCTGAATGATGAGAGAAATTAAATTTAAGGTGTGGCACAAAGAAAATAAATATATGCTCAGTGGCAGAGAATTAAATAGCTACAGCATATCCCCTATCGACGGACACGTGTTATTTTTAGATGGTCATGATTGCGTAGATGTTTTAATTCCGCTACAATACACGGGCTTAAAGGATAAAAATGGAAAAGATATATACGAAGGCGATATTTTAAGAAACGAAGACTTTAATAGCCCCTATAAATTTAATGCGTTAGCCGTGAAGTTTAGTCAGAATTCGTTACAATATGAGTTGGTAAATGGCCCCCTAGTTGGTCCGCACTATAAATATGAAGTAATAGGCAATATCTATGAAAATCCGGAGTTGTTAAATGGCGATTAGTAGCTCTAGAGACTGCCCCCAATGCGGCAGTGATCACAAAAGCAAGCCCTTTGCCTTGTATGAAGATGGGTGGCATTGTTTTAGCTGCGGGTCTAGCAAGAGAGCCATACGTAATTTTCAAATTAATAAACTAGAAACCGTCGGGGATATAACACTGCCCGAATTGACTAGAAATCCTAGTATGTTCAGTTTGAACACACTTAAATGGCTGCGTGGCTACCATGTCACTGATGATTTAGTGTACAAGCATGGGATAGCTGAGGCGGTTGATCATAGCGTTATAACGCCTGTAATAGAAAACGAGCGTGTAATTATGTATCAGCAAAGATGGTGCTGCCTGTCGTGTGGTGGATTAAGATGTCTACCTACTTGCCACGATAGCCGTAGGCGCATAATGACTTATGGTAAGAAGGTATCTTTTATTGCTTCTAGCTCCAATAATATACAAATATTAGTACTTGTCGAGGATTTTATCTCAGCAATACGAGTGGGGGAAGTAGTCGACAGCTTCTGTCTCTTTGGGACATCCTTAGTTCAGGGGGCGTTGTCTAAGATTGTCCAGAGCTATGATAGTATTGTCATATGGACTGACGGAGATAAGTCAGGGCAAACAGCAGCCGAGAAGCTAAAAGCCTTGTTTAATTACGAAATAAATAAACACTTAAAAGAGAGGTCATACAACTATAAAGAAAAAGCAGTTTTTCATGTAATCACTGAAAAAGACCCAAAGGCATACACTAAATCAGAGATTACAAACATTTTACAAACAAGCGGGGTATTTAATGAGCAAACGTCTAAAACGAGTAGCTAATGTAGTGATAGATAAAGTAATAATGGTGTCTCTAGCATCATTGATTGTTGTCACGGTTATTAACACATATTTACACCTCTTCTCCGAAGAAGCTATGAATAGAAGGGTTGAAGAGCTTTACGCGGACATATGGAGACAAACCGGGCAGTCACAAGAGCGATTACCTCTATATATAGTTGACAGCGATGAAATTAACGCCTATAATGATGGAACAAAGATTATTATTTATACAGGTCTTATTAAGTCGACAAACAGCTGGGATGAATTGGCACTTGTAATAGGGCATGAAATAGCACATGGTAACCTGTGGCATCTTAGGATGTTGAGGGAAGACGACATGATTAAAAGCGATGTTGAGGTTTCTGTAATGGAGGCAAACGCTGATAAGATGGGTGCCGTGTATATGATGAAAGCTGGCTACGATGTGTGTAAAGGGCGTGAGATCTTTAAAGCATGGTTAGATGATAGTGGCGATTATCTAGGCGGGACACACCCAGGATATGCTTACAGATATAGTCAGCTGAATATAAATTGTGAATAAGGGGCGTTAATATGCTGCACGACAAACCCAACAGGAAAGTTTTACAAGAGTTAAATGAGCTTGTATACGGACACGATTTAGCAAAAAAAGCACTTATTGCATTGATAAATCGTTCTAAACTAAGACACTACCAGAAATGGGGGCTACTGCTAGACAATAAGGAGTTAGTAAAAACTGGGAAATGTCTTCTTGTTGGGGGCAGTGGGACGGGTAAAACACACTTAGTTGAGAGCCTATCAACCATTGTAGAGTTTCCGTTGGTGATAGTAGATGCGTCATCCTTCAACCCCACTGGGGCTAGTGGTGGAATTAAGCCAGACTCCCTAAAGAAACTTATAATAAAGAAGGCTCAGGAATATGCCGAGAGTAGGGGCGATACTTATTTTTGTGTTGATGGTGTCTTAGATCAGATGGTTGTATTTGTGGACGAGTTTGACAAGCTGTCGCACCACTATGACGGTGGTTCCGGTAATTGGAATGAGCATGTACAAACGCAATTCTTAACAATATTTGAGAATGGTGAAGACCTGTCAGGCGTTAGCTGGGTGTTTGCTGGGGCTTTCTCAGGTATTGATAAGAAAGTTATCAAGAAGAATAATATAGGGTTTAATTCAACGACAGATGCAGTCGATGACAGTTTGATAGATGAAGATATTATTAAATATGGTATGATTCCAGAGATAGTTGGGCGATTAACATCTATTTGTACATTAGACAAGCTTACAGAGCAAGATTTTTTTAAGATATTAACGAAAATTGTACTACCTAAGAAAATGGCCGAACTGTCTTATTTTGGAATATATGGCGATTGTTTGAGCTTAGAACAGCAACATAAGATGGCAGCAGACGCAGCCAAGAGCAATCAGGGTGTTAGATATCTTCACAGGGAAGTAGAGAAGTATTTCTTAGATGTAGAATTTGACTATGAAAATTTTAGCGAGGCTGAATGATGCAAAATAAACAAGAAGTGAAGCCAGAGGACATTAGACTAGAAAGTAGTCTATTAAGGGCTATGAGTGTTAAGAAACATTACGACACGTTTGCTGAGTTTATTGACTTAAAACGCTTGTTACCAAACACAGCCTTACTGCTCAAAGATTATAAAAAGTATTTTGAAAGTTTTGCTGAACATATAGAGATTAATTGGGGTACATTTACCACGGAGTTTGCCCAGCATTGGCATAGTAAAGACCTAGATGACGATGACATAGCGTACTATCGTGACACTGTAATACCACTTATTGAGCAAGTGCCAGACCCAGATGTTAACGGTGTCTTGGTGGGATTGATAGACAGAGAATATACGAGTAGGTATACTCAGCAACTGGCAGCGGGTGTTGACACTAAAGTACTTCAAGAAATATTAGACGACCATCAGCAAGAGAAAGCCAAGTATATAACAAAGATAGACGAAGAGGCCTTTTCTATTGATAAGGTGGACTTTTCTATACTGGACAAAGAGAATGGTATACCATGGTTTTTGCCCTCGCTACAGAAGGGCTTAGGCAGTTTAGTACAAGGTCAATTTGTTGTAGTAGCTGCGGATTACGGGGTGGGTAAATCAGCTTTTGTAATTTCACAGCTCGCACACACATTGAAATACTTAAGGGCTAAGAAAGACCACCGACCTGTGTTATACTTTAACTCTGAGGGTACGCAAGCCGACGTATTCACTAGAACCCTGTCAAATCTTTACAGTAATAAAATAGTTGGCGGGTTTGAGGACGTACTAAAGCAAGTGGACAAGGTGTCTGTCGACTTCATGGAAAAGTTTAATAAAGATACGTTCCTAGTTTTCCAGATACAACAGGGGGACATGTCGAAAATTAAGCAAAAAATCGACATATATAACCCATGTGTCGTTATCATCGACATAATGGACGTACTAGCAAAAGAGGAAGATGTGCAGCATTTAAAGAAATTATATGATGGATTGCGCTTGCTTTCTGCCCAAAGCTGTCCTATAATAGGTACTACACAGAGCGGTAACACCAGTTATCAGTATTTTGATAAAGAGAAGAGCGAGATGGTTACAAAGCATAGAAGATGGCTGTCAGAGAAAGACCTATACGGCTCTAAGGCTGGTAAGGGTGGTGCAGCTGATACAATTATTACAATTGGTAAAGACGACGAAATGCCACATGTACGTTATGTGCATACACCAAAGAAAAAACGCGGTGCGGTGGTAAGTGTCACGTGTGAGATAGTTGAGAAGTATAGTATTTATAAAGAAATGTTTTAGGGGGTTATTATGGAAGCATTTATTATGGGGATTTTACTTTTTGTGGTGATAATTGCAGCTTTTCTACTGATGATTGGAGTGGGAATAGGTCGTTCCTATGATAGATTAGGTGAAATACTAGCCGAGCTTAAGAAGCTCAATAAAAAGAAATAAATCGATCTTTAGAGTAGGAGATGTTTTAATGAAAGACGGGATGGTAAAATGCAAAACAGTTACGAGGGTTGAGGTTATAGACGAAAATGGGCGTGCTTATGTGCGCCACAATCTTGATTCAGTGAAGATATCTGTACAAGATGATGGCCGTACAATAAAACTCTTTGTTCATAAATTAAAAACAAAGGAATAAAAAAAAATGAAGCCTATTGTCTACGATTTGGAGACATCAATAAGTAAAGGCACACACGGCCCAGACTTCAGAGACCCTACAAATGACTTCTATACGCTAATTTACGGCAATAATCCACAGAATATAGTCGTGGAGCATAAAAAAGAAGGCTTTGGTAGGCAGTTATCTCAGGGATTTATCGAGCAATTAGCTGTTTCTGATGTTATTGTGGGGCATAATTTAGGCTTTGACTTATCTTACGTCTTTCATTTGAAAGAAATACGGGATTTTATTTCACGTGGTGGGGTTATTTGGGATACTCAGGTGGCAGAGTATATACTAACAGCCCAGCAGCATCAATATTCAAGCTTAGCCGACTTACAAGAGAAGTATTTAGGCGAGAAAAAGAAGATTGATAGAATCTCCCAGCTATACGCTAAGGGCATAGGCGCGGACGTTATACTGTCTAAACGACTAACACACACCAGATTATTTAGTATTTATGATGAATATTGCCGTCTTGACGGCTCAACTACACTAAAGATATTTAAACAGCAGTATATTAGAGCCAAGCAAGAGAATATGTTGCCGATTGTGCAGCTATATCAAGACTACTTGTTATCCCTTATTAATATGACTACAACGGGAATTAAGCTTGACTTAACACAATGCGAAAAGACACTGACAGAATTTAATTTAAAGCATCTTGAATACTTAGAACAAGCACAGAATTTAATTAAACCCCTGTGGAAAAATCCTAGGCTACCAAAGTTTAATATTAATAGTCCAGATCATAAGAGTGCTATATTGTTCGGTGGCGAGATTAAGACAGAGGAAACCGTTAAAACAGGCTATTTTAAACCAAAAACAATATATGAAGAAGTAGAAACTGGGGAATACGTTGAAATAGAATACTATGACGAGGAGAACGATAATTACTATACCAAACAACAACCAGTGCTAAAGAGAATAAAAGTGGGGATGGAAGACCCAGGGCCTAAATATAAGAAGGTGCAGGTTAAAATATGGGTTGATGGGTTCCAGATAGACAAGAGTTTAACACGCCCAACAAAAAAAGCTGGCGTGTATGTTACTGATAATACAGTAATGTTAAATATTGCAGCTACAACGAGACAAGAGACGGTAAAGAAATATTGTGAGCTACAGAAAGAAGCTATGATGTACAAGAAAGCGGCTAAGACGTACGTAGAGGCATTTATTAATCTTAGTGTCGATGGTGTTCTATACCCTAATTTTAACAACGTAGCAACTAGCACAGGGCGTTTAAGTAGCTCGAAACCTAATATGCAGAATGTAAGTAAGCGTAACAAGTTTGGAAAGACATTACATAAACTCTTTGTAGCGCCGGAAGGCTGGAAATGCGTACAGATTGACTTTTCTCAGCTTGAAATTTTTGTGATGGCGTGGCTTTCGGGTGATACACAACTCAGAGAACATCTATTAAACAATGTGGATATGCACTGTGTAAGACTTGGCTATTATAATGAGGACAAAACTTACGAGGAGTTGTACAAGCTGTGTAAGACAGACAAAGATCCATATTGGGACGGGGAACGAAGCAAGGCTAAGACGGTGAGTTATCAAATGGCCTACGGGGCAATGCCTCCCAAGGTTGCGGAAAGTACTGGACTGCCCCTAGAAACCGTCGAGCTGATATTTGCTAAAGAGGCTGAAACCTATCCAAGAACAGTGCAGCTGAGTGAACAGGTGATGGCTAGTATTAAGCGAACAGTGAATTTCAGCTTTGCTAAGAACATCCCAGGATCACAAAAAAAGGGCGTTAATGGCTCGAAGTTTAAGAATGGTATAGAATTATTACCAATATTTGACAAAGCTGGGTCTGTGTGCTATAATGGGAACGAATATAGAAAAATAGGCTATTGGACAAGCCCCACTGGTAAGAAGTATCACTTCTTGCAAAACGGTAGAATGTATAAAGGCAGTGTTAGCAAGAGCTTTAGTTTTACGCAGCCCAAAAACTACCCTATGCAAGGGACAGCAGCAGATATACAGGGGGCAACGACAGCAGAGCTGTTAAAACTTTTAATAGCCCACCCCGATAAAATAAGAATGATTAATGAAGTACACGATAGCAAATGGTTTTATGTTAAAGAAGAGCATTTGTCACACATTATACCAATGATTCGTGGCAAAATAGAAGATGTGGCAGCTATTTTTAAGCGTAGGTTTAGCATAGATGTACCATTTAGGTTCCCTGTTGATATTGAAATAGGCGATAATTTTGCGGAAATGGAGAAAATATGATGATTAAATATATTAAAAGTAAGGTCAAACAGCAGAAATACGCTAAAGCCTACGGGGCGAGCGTCTTAAAAAGAATAAAATTATTACTTGGATTTTAACAACAGAGAGGAAGACAATGAAAAAGACAGATGATATTTTACGCTATATTGAGTTAGAGAGACAGAGCCTTAAGTGTCTGGTGCGAAATACGCACGGTAATTTGTCAGAGACAGGTGAGTTAGTAGATACACTACTAAGCAACATCGAGCATATCATAACTAAAGAGGTGCAAAAATGCGTAAAACAGTGAAAGTAAGTAGTGTAGAAAGCCTAAAAGCTGGTAAGACAGATCGTATTGTCTTGCATTACGAAGTGCTAGAAGGCCCAAAAAAAGGTGAGGTGTGGAAAATAGGTGCATTGGCTGTAAAGCTAGATAACGAAACCCGCGCTAAGCTTAAGACAGCTAAGGCTGGTGACATAGTTGACATTACAATAGAAAAAGACGGTAACTATTACAACTTGACAAAAGTTGAAGATGCTAGTAGTGCGTCAGTCAACCAACAGCCAAACAAAAATAGTTCAACTAAATCAACATCTAACGATGATCATTTGATTGGAATCAAGGTTGGGGTAGCTCGCAATCAAGCAATTGCCTATCTTGCAGCAACCAAAGGCTCTAAGTTTACATTAGATGACGTTGACGCAACAGCTTACGAAATTGTTGAGAGACAGGCAGCGCAAGAAGCAACTGTTAGGGCAGGCAATAGTCCAGCTAAGCCAGAGGCTTTGAGTGCTCAAGCGTCAGAGCAGCGTATTGACGACAGCGATTCAGTTGACGAGTTTGGATTCTAGGGGTTATAATGCATTGGTATGACAGCGCGGGGCTTCCCGCTTACGAGATAGAGGGCGCTAACGGTAAACTGCGCCCTACAACTTTAAGGGACGCTAAAAAGCTACATCTTGTACCATCTGTAACTACTGTTATGAGTGTGCAGGATAAACCAGCTTTGTTGGTGTGGAAACAAAATCAAATATTAGATGCCGCTGTTCGTTGCCCATTCCACCCTTTCGACGATGAGCGCGAATGGCGGGCTAAGGTTGTTAGAGAAGCGGGGGAAATCTCTAAGGCTGCGGCCGAGAATGGTAGTAAAATACATGACAGTATTGAGCAGCATATTAAAACGGGGTGCAGCAACATACAAATAATATCAACCCCTGTCGTAGAGTTTTTAAACAGTGAGTTTAAAGGTTTTGAGTGGGTGGCAGAGGATAGCTTCTCACATCCTATGGGTTTTGGTGGTAAGATAGACTTATACGGGGTTAAGGGTAGAGGCAAGAAAACTGAGCAACGGATGGTGCTAGACTTCAAAACTAAGAATAAAGATGATGCCTATATGCAGAAGATTAAAGCATATGACGATCACCATATACAGACAGCAGCATATGTAAAAGGGTTAGAAGATACAAAATTTGATAAACACCTTGACTATTCGCTTTGGAAGCGCTATAATCTTTTTATAGGCTACGAACTAAGAAGAGATATTTTAGGCATTGAGGATAATATCCCGATAGTCGGCAAAGAATATTTTGTTTTGACGGGATTAAAGCTTACAGAAAGCAAAGACTTTGCAAGAGAATGGGGTATGTTTGAAAAGCTTTTAGAATTTTGGAAACTTAAAAATAATTACGAATGTTAGGGGGTAATATGAAATACGTTTTAGTTTATTTGTTAATCACAACATCGCAAGGACCTATTTTAGAGTCGTCTGTACACAACTCCAAAGCCGAGTGTTTACTGCTTAGAAACCATTACGCGGGTATTGCGGTTGCGTATGACGGTTTAAACACTAAATCTAGGGTACTGATTAATTGTGAAGCACTAAACCCGTAGGGGTGAGGGGTAAAATTATGAAAATGCCGGACTTTGAAGTATGGGCCGATGTCCTTAATGGCGAATCTCGAAAAGATATAGAAATTGCACTTAATGATGCGTTTAGTCAAGGCAGGGCTTTAGGGCATCGAGAGGGCTACGAAGAAGGGTTAAATACAGGCTGGGCGAGGGAGCAGGATAGGGAGTTAGCCATAAGGGAGTCTAGAAAGCAGATTGGTGGTCTAGTAGCTAGCGCTACTATGAAGGTTTTAGGGGAGTTAAAAACGGAGTTTACTAAAGCAGAGGTTTTGCTTAAGTCAGAACGAGATAAGGAATTGGCTAGATTAGGTGTTAAGTTAGTCGCACATAGACCTCCTATAGAACAGGATCATGGGGCAATAACTCCAGAAAGAGAGACTAGAAAGCAGCAAGAAGCAGATGCTAAAGTAATGGAAGTCGTGAAGAAAGTCGTAGAGCAATACGCCGTGGCGTTAAATAACTTAAAGGATAGATAGTGATGAATACGAATGAGAGAAGAATTCAGCTGTTAGATAAGTATGAAAACAATATAACAGGCATACTAATTGAAATATTATTGATGTTAGAGCGCATGCAGGATAAACCATAATGAAAAAAGTGGTGAAGCCTAGAGTGATTAAAACAGCCCCGAAAGAGGGCAATATCCCCAGAGATGATATAAAAAAAGCTGTTTCAAAAGTTCGTGTCGAACGTACCCGCTGTAGCGGTACTAAAACAGAAGCTGGCATGGTGTCTTGGGTACTATCATACCTACGTAAGATGACCTTACGATGGAAGCCAAGATTTGATAGACTTAATGACGGCAGAATGAAAAAGCCTTTAGGCAAGAATGGTAAGGAAGTTTGGGCTAATACATGCGAGCAGTGTGGTAAGTGGTTTAAACTTTCAGATTTAGCAATGGACCATATTGAACCTATTGGTGGTATGACAAAGCTTGAGGATGCAGGTAGGTGGCTTACAAAAGCGTTAGTGGAGATAGACGGATATCAGCGATTATGTAAAGCCGACCATAAAACCAAAACAGCAGAAGAGAGGGCTAGTAAATGAAAGATAAATTGGAAATTACAGATCAGCTAAGGTTAGGAATGTTAAAACTACAATATGACATGTATTTGAATAGCCTAGTACTTGGATATACCAGAGATACTGATTATGAGGCCGCGGTCTTACCTATTTTAAAGCTTTATTACAAGGAGCTGACAGATGAAAAATAAAGAAATAGATCTACAGATAGACGCAGCGAGGGGAATAGTAAATCTGCTGGGTGCTGAACATATAACTAACGAGCAGATTAAAGGGCTGCACGTAATTATCGGCCGTTTAACAAGCGAACTAGTAGACGTAATTGCCAGTAAAACTTTAATTGGATTAATTAGGAATTCACTATGAAAGATAGATTTGCAATAACTATACATTTAACAAATGCAGCTAGAGAAGCTGTTAGACAAGCTGCAGAATTACACGGGCTTTCTTTAGTAGCGTTTATTGAGAACACACTGCCGTACATTGCTTTGCAAGTGAAAGAATCACACAAGCAAAAACAAAGCAAAGAGGGTAAAAATGAATAGCCGCCTTTGGAATTAACTATGACTATTAAATGTAGAGAATTTATAGACATAACTATGCTAAAAGACCCACATAAGCGTCTTAGATGCGCTGCATGTAAGAAAGAGTATTACGAGATAGTAGATGAGCATCCGTGTCTATACTATAAAAAGGCTGATGGGTCAATAGGGCTGGGTGTATACAGATCACATCTTGAGGAAATAGTATGAAAAGATACTTAGTATACATGGTACTACTATCCCTTGTGGAGATTGGCCTAGCTTTGTACTTAACAGAGTGGAGGCATACATTTTGGAACTACGTAGAGCAGAGAAACTACGCTGGTTTTATGTCCCAAATTGGCGTTTTTTCTTTAGTAGCCCTCACGCTCTGTTTTGTTGCAGCATACGCCCAATACTTCGGCACAAGGGCGGCTATTAAATGGCGCGAAATACTTAATACAAAAGCCCTTTCAATAGGGCATGACACAGATATAGAAAACCACAATCAACGTGTACAAATGGACTGCTCAGAATATCCCGACTTAATGATACAAGTGGTATTCGGATTTGGTAAAGCCTTAGTGTATATCGTTGTGTTTGCTGTAACGCTTAGTGTAGGTTTTAGTGTTTCCTACTTGATTATTATATTATTATATGCTATACTGTCTACATTTGCAGCTAGGAAAATATCAATGCCCTTAATAAGCTTGAATTATCAATCACAAAGGGCAGAGGCTACATACAGGAATGAGCTAACAGCAACTAACTTTAATAGTTGTATTGCTATTATGTTAGGGCTTGCTAGTAAAACAAAGAGGTTGGCGTATTTCCAGACGTTTTACGGGCAGATAGCAGTTATATTGCCAATAGTCATCGTAGCCCCTGAGTACTTCTCAGCGGCTTTGACCTTAGGCGGCTTGATGCAATGTACTAGTATTATGTCAACAATATCGGATAATGCAAGCTACGGTATTAATTCATTTAACACAATTAATAGGCTGATTAGCTGTAAAAAAAGACTTACTGAGATGGGGGTTATTTAATGGTTAAGCATTTGTTTATACCCGACGTGCAAGCAAAAGATGGGGTTCCATTAGACCATCTGACGCACATTGGAAAGTATATCGTAGAGAAGAAGCCTGATGTCATCGTTTGTATAGGCGACTTTGCAGACATGCCTAGTTTATCTAGCTATGACAAAGGCACTAAAAGCTTTGAGGGTAGGCGGTACAAGAAAGACATTGCTGCAGCTCGTAAGGCTATGGACATGCTACTAGCTCCCATGAAGGAGTACAACAAACGCAAGCGGGACTTAAAGCAGAAGCAATATAAGCCTAGGATGGTGTTAACTTTAGGTAATCATGAGGAACGCATCGAAAGGGCGGTTAACCTGCAGCCCGAACTTGACGGGATACTCGGATACCATGACCTACCCTACGAAGATTGGGAAGTGATTGATTACCTAAAGCCAGTACTTATTGATGGCGTACAGTATGTACATTTTAATCCAGGGCCTAATACAGGTAAACCGCGTCCGGGTAGAGCGTGGTCACAATTAGAAAAGGTTGGGATTAGCTTTGTGGTTGGTCACACACAAACATTGGACGTTGCTATGAGGTTTTTACCAGACGGCTCCCAGCAGTGGGGCATTGTTGCAGGGGCATGCTTAACTCCTGACCATAAAGTTCTTACAGCCGATCTGCGGTATGTTGAGTTGGGTAGCGTTAAAGTAGGTGATAAATTAGTTAGTTTTGAAGAATTTGGACAAAAACGTAAAAGGGGGTATAAGACTGGCACAGTGCAAAATGTCCGTAGAACTCAGGATGAGTGCTTTGAGGTATTACTGGCTAGTGGTAAGTCTTTTAAAGTTACGGCAGATCACTACTGGTTAACTAGGGCAGGTGGCCAAACTTCTATAAAATGCGGCTCAACCTATCAATGGAGAAGGACTTCTGAACTAATAGTAGGGACTGTAATACCTAAATTATTAGATGAATGGGAAACTTTAACCTCTAATGATGCCGGGTATTTGTCGGGTATTTATGATGGTGAAGGGAGTTTATATGCCAGACCTGTGCAATCTGTTAATGGTGCTGTGATGCAGCTGTCTTTATCGCAGAAACCTGGGCTTGTATTGAATAAATGCAGTCAAATACTCGATGAGATGCTCGGTCTGGGTATTCGCACTATAACTAATAGTAGGGGTGTTACCGACCTTAGAATAAAGGGCGGTGCTAGAGCTTGCGCCAAGATGTTGGGTAGCGTCAGACCTATACGCCTCTTAGATAAATTTAAGCCTGAATTGCTTGGATCAGTTCACACTAACACAAATGATAAAATAGTTAGTATTACAAGACTTGGGGTATTGGAGATAGTTCAAGTTGAGATAGATGAGAAAACTATGATTGTGGAAGGCTACCCGCATCATAATTGCTATCCGCATGACGAAGAGTATAAGGGTTATGTCGGTAATCACCATTGGAGGGGTATAATAATGCTACACAGGGTTATTCAAGGGAGCTTCGACCCCTGCTTCATTTCATTAGATTATTTGAAGGATAAATACAATGGCTAAATTTGCGATGGCCAGTGGTAGGCTTATAGACCTAGACAACTTCACAGAAAATGATGTTGATTTAGACGACATAGCCCATCACCTGGCAAAGATACAACGCTTCAATGGTGGTACACCACTAGATGTTAGCTACACAGTAGGGGAACACAGTATAAATCTTGTTCAGTATGCTAAGAATGACATAGGCATAAGTAAACTCGGCCTTAAAATGCTATTGTTACATGACGCAAGCGAGGCCTACTTGTCTGATATTGTAAGCCCCGCTAAGAAACATATGCCAGACTATGTAGAGCTAGAGAAGATGGTGCAGCATGTGATAAATAAGAAACTCATCGGCATATCGTTCTTAGTAGACGACATAGACACACTAAAGACTTTAGACAAAGAGATATTAATAGACGAGGTGGAACACGTAAAACCCGAACTACTTCATCTGTATAAGCACGAAACAGGGCTTGAGGGGTTAGAATGTCACGTACACTACAACAATCACCCAGCAACCACGAAGAGATGTTTTCTAACACTTGCCAAAACTTTGGGGGTACTATGCAGCAGTTAATCCTTGAAACAAATAGTGTCTACAGGTTTAATCTATATGATGAGATTGAAAGCTTTACAGAGTACGACGACTTTATAAAAGACCTTGCGCTATTGTCAGAAAATGATGCTGTGGCTCTTTACATTAACAGCCCAGGCGGTCGAATAGACATAGGTGTAAGCCTAGTAAATACGGTACGGAGCTGTCAGGCTAAAGTTACTGCTGTAATTGAGGGGCCAAGCTATAGCATGGCAAGTATTCTGGCTCTAGCATGTGACGGGCTTATCATGCTTGACAATACGTTTCTCATGTATCATAATTACAGTACGATGTCATATGGTAAGGGCGGAGAGCTTATGGCAAGCTTAACACATAGTAATGACCACTTTAATAAGTTGATGACGTCTATTTGTAGCCCATTTTTAACAAAGGCTGAGCTAAAAGACATACAGAACGACAGAGATATATACATCTATCACGATGATAGTATGTTAGCTAAGCGAAAAGAGAGGCACTTTAAATGAGATTTAAAGGCGAATTGGTTGGAGCTGTGGATATGTATGGGGCTGAACTTCGAGAGGGCGACATACTTGAATTTCATACAGGACTGGGGAGAGGGTGGTCAACTGGGGCTACAGGCGTTGTACGGTATGTAGATGGCTGGTGTCACTTTGCAATAGCACTTAGAGAGAAACCTTTTAATAGCCACATTATAGACAGCGTACACGCTAGGAAAATCGGGAGTATTTACGATGGGTCATTATGACAAGCTAAGAGAAGAACTGTTTAATAACCTTAGGGAACAAGAACAGGCTATGAGGTTTAATAGTGGGAAACCTCAATATTCGCTAATTGATTTGCACGCTTTAGAGCCATGCGCCAGGGTGCTAGAATTTGGTGCAAAAAAATACACCAGGGATAATTGGAAAAAGGGCATGGACTTAACAAAGATATTAGATAGTTTGTTACGTCACGTTGCGGCGCTAAGGAGTGGGGAGCTTATAGACCCAGAAAGCGGACTACCTCACATTGGGCATATACAGTGCAATGCGATGTTTTTAGGCGGGAAGAACAACATCATGGACATAGACGAGGCAAAATAATGCGTATTATCAAGAGATTAGGAGATTATATGGCAGGCGGAAACATATCACCGGAAGTACCCAAAGAGGTTGTAGAACCTTTACAAATTACACACGCAAAATACTACCACGGTCGGGATGAGATAGACGACAACATATCTTTAAGCGTTCTATTGGGATTTAACCCCGCAAAAACCGCTTGGTGTGCGGGCTTTGTAAACGCTATAGAAAAGAAATGTGGGAGGAAAGGCACAGGAAAACTAAACGCTAGGAGTTATTTAAAATACGGTGAGGGTGTTTCTAGGCCCCAATTAGGCGACATTGTAGTGTTTAAGCGTGGCCTGCCGTGGCAGGGGCATGTAGGGTATTACATATCAAGAGATGCTGACGGTATACTTGTACTAGGGGGCAATCAAAATAATAAAGTGTGTTATAAATACTACGCAGTTTCAGATGTGTTGGCATATAGGAGACCATAGGATGACTAAAGTGATTGATATTAAAAGCAAAACTACAGTGGCGACTACTTACTCTTATGGCGAGCTTTTAGAAGAGCATTTAGCCAACCTGTCAGAGGAGGAGAAAAACTTAAAAGTATATACGGCGTTAGTAGTACTAGACACAGATAATGGGGTCGGGTATCAAAACCTTATCCCTGTCAATCAGTTTACATTAGTGGGTATTATCGAATGTTTAAAAGCACTACTTATCGATGATGCTTGTTATAATGAAAAATAATTGACATTTTATTATACATGTGTTATATTAAAAATATGGGTAGTTGTTTAGATAGCAGACGATCATGAAAATATTTATATTAAGTATGTTGGTTTTTAACTTCAACGTAGAGATTTTAAGGGTTTATAGCCCCGACTACTTGGCAGTAAAAGAAGTGAAAATTAAAAAACAAGAGAAACCAAAAAACTATTATTCAGTTTGTTTTGGTAGAAGACAATAGGGGCTAAGTATGAAAGACGAAATACTATCACTTAGAAAACTAGGACTTACTATTTCTGAAATATCCAGAAGAACGGGGTATTCATTATCGGAAGTGTGTAACGTCATATATAGTCAGAACCAGACAGACAAAGAGGTGAAGTAAAATGTGTGGAGTTAAGAAAGGGCTAAAAGGAAAACAACTAGAAAAGCAGCTACGCGACAGTGCCAGAGCTAACATAATTTTCTTGGTGTTAACTGTGTGGATTTTTGGCATTGTTGTTGCAATACTTCATTAAGGGGGTTGTTATGAAACGTTACAAAGTGGGCGACAGATTTAAAGCAACCTTTACAGATGAGAACGATGAACCTTTGTATGGGACTATCACAGCAGACCACGGCTGGTGTTATAAGGTTTTATATGACACAAGACCAGATGTAAGGTTTAATATGGGCTATCGAGACACTATAGCAATTGCCCAACAGATGGAGCCATTATGAATAATGAAAGAATTCTGCTAGAGGCTGTAGCCTTAATTGCTGCATTTGTAGTTATTGTGGCTTCACAAACAGTGTTTGGGGTGTTTTAATATGCGTAAACTTTCTGATTGCTGGGAAACGCCCCAATGGCTATTTGATGAGCTAGACAAAGAATTTCATTTTGATCTTGATTTATGTGCAACGAAAGACAATAGTAAATGCGATGCTTATGGAGATGATTATTTAAATGATTGTTGGGAAGTCAAAGGCACCAATACGACTATTCTAGGGGCTAGAATAGGGTTTGATTTAGAGTATTTTAATCAAGAGGGCAAATGTATATTTCCTAAAACAGCTTTTATGAACCCGCCCTACTCTAACCCTAAGCCATTTATAGAGAAGGCATGGGAAGACAGCAAACACTGTAAAATAGTGTGTCTGGTTAAATGTGACCCCAGCACTAGATGGTGGGCTACGTTTTGGAATTATGAAAAGGACGCTACAGGGTTCCCATATAATAAATTAAACACTAACTCATTTAAAAGAGGCCCTAAACCTGGGTGCGAGGTTAGATTTTTGCCTAAGCGAATTAAGTTTGACCCGCCTAAAGGCTATGAAGGTAAGATCGGAAGTCCTACCTTTCCAAGTGCCATAGTGATAATGGATCGAAGGGGTTTGTAATGACAGAGAAGGATAAGAGAGAGATAATAACATATGTTAAGCTTGTAGACGCTAGACACAGGGCTAAAGAAGAAGTTTGTATTTCGTGCTATATAAAAAAGATATTAGGAATCCTTGACAAATATAATAACAAAAGCTAATATAAATAATAAGAGAGCATAGGAGTTAAGACATGACTAAATTCACTTTCTACCCGAACAGCGTTAAAGGCTTAGATATATATGTATCTGTTACAGCACATACATTCAAAGACGCTAAAAACCTCGTATTGAAATGGCTTTATTTAGGGGTGCAACATAAGCATGAAGGACAATATCCACACCACATAGACGAACACGCGGAGAGCTAGAATGAACGTAATAACATTGAAAGAAATTAAAACTAGATATGAGCTGTTAGAAACGCAAGGCATTAGTCTAGAGCAATTTATACGTAATAATTATATAAACGTATATGACACATCGTTTAAGTTCATAGGCTATGAGTTAAGAAGCGATGTGCCTGATTATTATCGAGGGGTGTTCTAATGGCTAATATCTGGACGTCGGGGTTAAGAGAGTATTTGTTTGATTTGGTTGTGGTTGAGAGCTTCGATAATTTCATAGACCCTCAGCAAGAGTCGGAAGAAGTGGCAGGGGCTAGAGTGCGGTTAGAAGAGGCCTCTAATGCAGCAGAACTTAAAACGGTTGGGCGGAGAGGCACTAATGATTTATGAACAAGAAGTGGAAGCACTATTAAAGAATGACAGAGAACTACACTTAGTGGCAGGCTTAGCCTCGGAAGCTGGGGAGGTTTGCGCCGTATTCCAGAAAAGCAGCTATAAAGGATTGCCCATAGATTTAAACAATCTTAAAGAAGAGTTAGGGGATGTCTTGTTCTATACAACAGCGTTAGCTAACAAATACGGCTTTAGCTTAGATGAGCTTATGCATTCTAATATAGAGAAGCTTACACAGAGACATAAGAAATGAACCTATCAGACAGGGAGATAGAATACATAATAACGTTAACACGCTCTGAGAAGCCTATTAAGCGTATACGAGAATATGTGCAAAGCTTAGAAACACACAATGACAACAATACAAGACAGCAAGACTTTCTACATAAAATGTACAGGTCTTTCTTTTCTCATTATTTCAGGTCATTCGCGGGGCGTTACACGGAGGAGTGTATATCAGAGGCTTATGTGTATGCATTGGAAGTGCTAAGCCGTGGACGTGCTTTTGACATAGCACTAAACGATGGAATTAAGGCAGGAAGTAAGCTTTACAGGGATTATACTCACGATGTAACAAGCGATATGCAGCAGCGTTAAGTAGTGCATAAATATGTAATAATATTGAATAATTATTCACTTAGAATATACAGGGCTTTATTGGGGAGTAGTTGGGGGGAGGTACTAAGGTACGGTAATAACACTACAAACCCTCACGTACACACGAATATATTTGGCCGAAACCCATTAAAACACTTGTATTATTTTGTATTATGTGCTAGAGTTGTAGTAAGACATGATGGAGACTACTATGTACAGAAGTGCAACAGGTGAAACTAGGAGCTATGAAGGCTGGATGGCTTGGGCTATAAACTTCTATGCTAATCTAACACACGATGAGATGGGAAGAGATGTTAGCATTGTTAAACACACTAATGTAATGATGCCTAAAGATTGGTGGCAACGTACACAGAGAGTATTAAAGCTAGAACGTGTAGAAGAATGATGATATAAGCTAATTTGAAGGGGGTAGAAGGCATTATTGTATCTGTTGCTATGCTACCCTATTACTACATAGTTAAAAGCCCCAATTAAGGGGCTAATATAGCCGGCTTAGGTGAAAGATAGCGTTCACCCAATGCCTCCCATGTTGTGTGTTCATGACACACCTCCTGACATCACTGTCGTTATAAGAGATAGGCTGACTCGTTTCGAAGAAGCTCTTATGTACTAACGCTGTATCTCCTTTCTCTTAAGAAGAATCATATCTTCATATTATAAGTATAGCTCAGATTGTGTAGTTTGTCAAGACGGGGGGGCGATCCCCCTTCGGGGTTGGGAGGCGTTAGAGCCCATGGCCTCGTAGAAAAATCTATTCCCATGAAAGCTTAAGGAAATATTAAGTGTTTATTAAGGAATTATTAAGACATTTGCGCTGAGCGCCGCATTTAGAACAAATTAACATCATTGTCTCTATAGTGCCTAAGGCAATAGCCCAGATAATAAGGGCTTCGTCAATTTTAAATTTATGTTTACATTTCATACAATTTGACCTAGAGTTTTCAACAGCTCTATTTCTGCTTTCATAATGGAAAGGTCAGCTTGTATTTCTTCAACAGCTAGTTGATAGTCTTTATCAAGCTTTTTACGTTTAAGCGTTAGCTGTCTTATCTCTTCTAATAGCTCTTCTCTGTCTCTTAGGTGGTAGGTATACATGTTAGCTCCTTTTGCTACTGGTCGCGGCGGCAAGTGTTTATATAAGATTGTTAGTACAATCAATAGTTTAAGGATTGCCGCATTGCCTAGAAATTGAATATGTCTGGATCGTCTATAGCTCTTTTACCAGATTGTGTACCTTTAAGCTCTTTGTACAGGTTTTTTAAGCACATAACAACCATATTATAGCTACCCTCAATACTTATTCTCTCATTGCCTATATATCCTGAAACTGTACACGTACTATCAGAGAATACACGCACATAACATTGTTCACAAATATTTTCCATATAGTCTTGTAATATGTCATATTCTGTTTTCATATTATCCTCCTAGCTATACAGTAATTATATATTATACTCTTCTATTTGTCAAGATTGTTTGACAAAGTATTTTAAGTTTTTAATACAATGCTCTCCGCCCATAGCGGCTGATATTATATGACCTACGTACATGTTAGCAGGACAATTCATATAAGTAATTGCAATATCAATACTAGTACAACATGTACAAAGTTTGCATTTCCACTGCTTACTGTCCTTAAACCCCTTCCTATGGCGACGTTTGCCCTCTGCTCTTCTAGCAACATCAGATATTAAGCTATCTCTACATTCTACGCACTTCTTACCATCTTCTATACATAAATCACAGCTCATATATACCCCTTGATCGCTTACGCTTTATTGCGCGGGAAGCTAATGCCGCGCCTACTCTCCGCCATACCTATAGGCGGAATACTGTGGACTGTAGGAACACAACTCTCGGTGGTATGTAGTCACCGAATAACTGGCTATGTAACTGGTAAAGCCTGTCGGCCTTACTCTTATTATAGCACATATAAAGTGTTTAAAAGCCTGTTTTAAGCTTCCCTTAATAATTCTTTACTTAATCTTTACAATTGATAGGCATATACCTATGTATGGTATAATAGTAATATAGAAAAGGTTTTGGCTCATTCGCTGCCTACTAGTTGAGTGTAATACCGGGTAGGTCCTCTCTAGCGATCCTTGAGCCAATTTTAATTAAGAGAAATTAATGCAAGCAATATTAGCTATATTACTCCCGCTGTTATCAAAACTGCCAGGACAAATTGGGGATTATTTCCAAACCAAACAAGAAATAGAAAAAATAAAATTAGATACACAAAAAGAAAAAGAGCTTGCCAATTTAAAACTTGTCGGGGAAATTGCTAAGGCTGATTTAGAACGCTCGAAGGAAATTGTAAAAGCTACGGGCGCTGAGTTTAAATATTTTACGTTCTTCATGTGGTTTGGCCCTTACATGCTGCAAGTAGTTTATCCACCCCTTGGAAAACAAGTGTTTGACAATATGCTGGGAATGCCAGAATGGTATGCACAAAGCTGTGTTGCTATTATGTTCACTGTCTGGGGTATTTCTGTTTCAGCTCCTGTTATTGCAAACATCTTCAACGGCCTTGGTGAATTCTTTAGAGAGAAGAGAATTATAAAAGCAGCTATGAGTCAGAATGTTGACAATGTAGCTTTGTTTGAATTAATTAGAAGTATGACCCCTAAAAATCAGCTAAGCCAAAAACAAGTGGATAGCATCAATGCCGCATTGGCTAAGGATGAGTAATTCATGGAAACAGGTCTACTTCATAAAATCTTTGAATACGGTGCTTATTTAATTGCGGGCTTGGTAGGGTGGTTTTTAAAACGACATATGGAATCAGCAGCGAAACATGAAGAAGAGCAAAACCAGAAACTTGACATGCTAGATAAACGTTTGGATGGCCATGACGTTTCACGCGCGGATATTAAAGCACAAATAAGTTCAATACACAATATGCTGAAAAAGATGGATAGAAACATAGACAAACTATTAGAGAGAAAATAGTGTCAAAAGAATGTAGGAAAATTAGTAAAACGAATGGTAAGATTAGAGCGATTAGAAGCGACAGCGCGTATGAAGAAAAATATGCCAAACAGCTTGCTAGTGGTATTCGCTATAAAAAGGGTTTAAGTATTGTCGAGCTTTGCAGAATGTGGCGAATTAGTAGATCGGCCTATGACAATTGGGTTAATACATACGCAGATTTCAAACATGCCCATGAATTGGGTAAAGTAGATTATGCTGCATGGTGGCATGAAACTTTCCGGGGAATTGCTACAGGTGAAATTAAAGGTAATGCAGGAGCTGCAATATTTGCTTTGACAAACGTTGATAATATTAATTGGAGTAACAAGGTTGACGTCAATAATACGTCGGAAGAACCTGTTCAAACTATTAATATAAAAGTACTGCCAAGAAATGAGTTGAAGGTTATAGAACATCAGGAGCCTACAGCCGATGAGTAGTGTTGAAATTACACTAACAGAGAGTCAATCTAAATTCTTGAATTTAGAATGTGATTTTCCTTTATTTGTTGGAGGCCCTGGTTGTGGTAAGTCTTATTTACTGGGCTTAGCAGCAGTTAGTGACGCTCTACACAGCAAAGACGCTGATGTTTATATATATGCTCCAGAAAACCACCACATTAGAACTATTGAAGTGCCTAACGTCTTATACTGGCTTGACGTTATGAAAATTAAAAATAAAGGCTATAACAAACAAGAAAATTGCATTATAACAGAAGACCCACGTTGCGGTAACTTCTATTTTAAGAATATGGAAACAGCTGCAACAATGGTTGGTTATGAAAGCTACGCAGCGCACGTTGACGAGTTAGATACGTTAGACGAAAAAAAAGCTGCGGAGATATGGCGCCAAATTTTAATGCGAAATAGACAGCAGCCTAAAGGAGTCCCACAACATAATCTTAGGTGGGACGGAGAGAAAGAATCATGGTTTGCAATTAATAGGGCTAGGGCGTATACAACCCCAGAGGGTTATAAGTTTTGCTACAAGACATGGGAATTAGAAGGGCATGTCGACTATCAACAAGTGAAAGGGCGAACCGCGGATAATCCAGCACTACCTTCTAAATATGTTCAGAGTATTAGAGATAGATATCCCGAACACATCGCCGAAGCCTACTTGAATGGCGAATTTTGTAATATGGAATCCCTCGCAGTTTACTACAACTATGACCCGGATTTGCACCTTAGCTTTGAAGAGGTTAAAGTGGGCGAAGCGTTGTACATAGGCTGCGATTTTAACGTTGATAATACTAGCGCCACGGTGTATGTTCGTCGTAATGGCGGGAAAGAATGGCACGCAGTAGATGAGTTTGTCGGAGTTCGTGATAGTGCTACATTAGCACATGATATTGCAAATAGGTATAGTGGTCATAGAATTGTTATGTATCCCGATGCGTCTGGGCGTTCAGGAAGCAATGCAAATAATGCTAATTTGTCGTCTATACAAGAATTAGAGCGCAAAGGGTTTACAATACGCGCACCTAAGAAAAACTTCTACGTAGAGGACAGAATAAATGCTATGAATAAAGGTCTTGCCGAAGGCAGGGTTTTTATCAATAGAGTTAAATGCCCGACAGTCGCTAGATGCTTGATTAATCAGCCCTACGACAAACATGGCAAGCCTTGTAAGAAAACAGGGTATGATCACCAAAACGACGCAACAACATACCCTATTGTTTTTGAAATGGGTGCTGCGAAGTCATTATATAAAGTTAAACTAAAGTGGATGAGATAGAATGAGCGAAATTTGGATCCAAATTAAAAATTACCCCAAATATCAGATATCTAATTTAGGTCGGATTAAGTCTGGCAGGGGCTTATTGAAGCCTTTCATAAACCGAGCAGGTTATCTTGCGGTGAGTATATATAATGAAAACGGGCGAAAATATAAATGGGTGCATAGGTTATTAGGTGAGCATTTCGTAGTTGGTTACGAAGAGGGGTACGTCGTCGATCACAAAGACGGCAATCCGCTCAACAATTCGCTGAGTAATTTACAGTGGATCACACAAAAAGAAAATATTAGAAAAGGTACAGCTGTCAAAATGTCTCGACTTAAAAATAGTAA
>Ga0172380_10001384_pt1 | contig 41709 bp, 62 predicted proteins | sample Leawe162metaG_FD_119747 | JGI IMG/M metagenome (GOLD analysis project Ga0172380, IMG submission 119747) | Leachate microbial communities from a municipal landfill in Southern Ontario, Canada - Leachate well 162 metaG | ecosystem: Engineered > Solid waste > Landfill > Unclassified | place...
GTCAAATTTTTACGTGCGGGAGTTTCGGGGGAGGGGGGGGGTAGGCCACCCCAGTCGAGACGTCTGCACTGCTGAACACTGAACCGCCTCTGGGCGGTTTTCTTTTGGAGCTACGCCATGGGAACACGAGGACCGCAGCCGCTGCCGGCCAACGTGCATCTCCTGCGCGGGAACCCGTCCAAAAAATCCGCGGAGGATCTGCTCGGCGACTTCAATCCCGAGATCGAGATCCCGAGCTGCCCGGCCTGGTGCTGGAAGGAAGCCAAGAAGGAGTGGAAGCGGATCACGCCGGAGCTGGAGCGCTACGGCCTGATCTCGAAGGTCGATCGCGCCGCGCTGACGCTGTACTGCCAGGCGTGGGCCGAGTTCGTATTCCACAAGCAGCGACTGAGCGCCGACATGGCGCGCGCCGAGGCGCAGCGTGCCGAGATGGAAGCCAAGGGTGAGATATACAAGGGCGGTGACGGCATCTCCGTGGCCACGCCGAACGGCGGCTTCACCTATTCGCATCACTGGGTCTGCGCGCGGCGCGCTGAAGACCAGGTTAATAAGTTTCTCGCCGCGTTCGGCATGTCGCCCAGCGCGCGTGGCCGAGTGCGCACCAGCGACAACCGTCAGCGGACTCTGTTCGAACAACCAGGAACGGAAGCATGGAACCTGTAGTCCTGTCCTTTGCCGACCGCGCCACGCTGTACGCGCGCGCCGTCGTGGCCGGCGACGTGCCGGCCTGCAAATGGCACCGGCTTGCCTGCGCGCGCCACCTCAAGGATCTGGATCGCATCGGCAGCGAGGGCTTCCCCTATGTCTTCAACCCCGAGCTGACCGACGTCGACGGCGTCACCTATCAGCCGGCCGAGCGCGTTTGCAAGTTCGCGCAGCTGATGCCGCACATCAAGGGCGACTGGGCCGGCCGCGGCGAGCTGATCAAGCTCGAGGAGTGGGAAGTCTTTATCCTGGCCAGCGTCTTCGGCTGGGTGCATACCGTCACCGGCAAGCGCCGCTTCCGCGTGGCCGACCTGATCGTGCCGCGCAAGAATTCCAAGAGCACGCTGGCTGCGATCATCGGCAACTTCATGCTCGCCGTCGACGGTGAGTTTGGCGCCGAGGTGTATTCCGGCGCCACCTCGCAAGACCAGGCGATGGAAGTCTTCCGCCCGGCCCGCCTTATGGCGCTGGCCACCCCGATCTACCGGCAGAAGTTCGGCGTGGTCGCCAACGTCAGCAACCTGGCGGTGATCGAGAAAAATGCCAAGTTCGAGCCCGTGATCGGCAAGCCCGGCGATGGCGCCAGCCCGTCCTGCGCCATCGTCGACGAGTACCACGAGCACAAGACCAGCGAGCTGTACGACACCATGCAGACTGGGATGGGCGCTCGATCGCAGCCTCTGATGTTGGCTATCACCACCGCCGGCAGTGACATCAGCGGCCCCTGCTACCAGCACCAGGCCGAGCTGCAGAAGATCCTCGAAGGCACGCTGGAAAACGACCAGCGCTTCGGCATCATCTTCGGCATCGACGAGGGCGACGACTGGACCAGCGAAGCCGCGCTGATCAAGGCCAACCCGAATTACGGCATCAGCGTCGATGCCGAATTCCTCAAGGCGCAGCAGCGCGACGCCCTGGCGGATCCGCGCAAGCAGAACACCTTCAAGACCAAGCACCTCAACGTCTGGGTCGCCGCCGCCTCGCCCTGGCTCAACCTCTACCACCTGCAGCAGGCCGGCGACGCCACACTCACCCTCGAACAATTCAAGGGCGAAGAGTGCGTCGTCGGCCTCGACCTGGCCAGCAAGCAGGACATCGCCACCGCCGTGTGGGAATTCAAGCGGCGTATCGATGGCGAGGATCATTACTACGTCGTCACCCGCAACTACGCCCCGCAGGCCGCGATCGACAAGGAAGAAAACGCGCACTACCGCGGCTGGGTGCATACCGGCCACCTGATCGCCACGCCCGGCAACATGATCGACCTGGAGCAGATCCAGGAAGAGATCATCACCAGCGCCGAGACCGTGCTGATCCGCGAGATCGCGAAGGATCCATGGGGCGGCCAGCAGATGGGCGCCAACCTGGCCAAGGAAGGCTTCGAAGTCGTCGATATTCCGCAGCAGGTGCGCTACCTCAGCGACCCGATGAAGGACATCCAGGCCCTCGTCGATGCCGGCCGCTACCACCATGACGACAACCCCTGCACCGTCTGGCAGTTCAGCAACGTCGAGGTCATGCCGGACCGCAACGAAAACATCTTCCCGCGCAAGCTGCGCGCCGCGAACAAGATCGACGCCGCGGTGGCCGCGATCGATGCGCATGGGCGGTCCATGGTGATTGAACCCGAATCGTCCGGTCTCGGGATGGAGGTCTGGTGAAGCTATTCGGATTCACATTCGGCGGCAGCGAGAAAAAGAGCATCAGCCGCGCTGACATCCTCGGTGCCCTGGCCGGCCTGCAGGGCGGGTCGAAGTCCGGCGTCAATGTCACCTGGCAGACCGCGATGCAGGTCGGCGCCGCCTTTGCCTGCGCCCGGGTCATCGCTGAAGGTCTGGCGCAAGTGCCGTTCAAGCTGTTCCGCGAAAAAGCCGGCGGCGGGCGCGAGCCGGCGCGGGATCATGGGCTCTACAAGCTGTTTTCTCGCAAGCCGAACGAATGGCAGACCGGCTTTGAGTTTCGCGAAATGCTGGCGCTGCACCTGGTGTTCTGCAACAACGGCTATGTCTGGATCAATCGCAGTGCCGGCAAGGTGCTTGAGCTGCTGCCCTACCAGCCGCAGCAGGTGACGGTCAAGCGCGACGGCTGGGCGGTCCGGTACTGGATCACCACCAGCACCGGCGAGCAAATCGAGATCCCGGCCGGCGACATGTGGCACCTGCGCGGCCCCAGCTGGGACGGCGTGGTCGGGCTCGATGCCGTCAAGCTGGCGCGCGAAGCGATCGGCCTGGCGCTGGCCACCGAAGAGCACAGCGCGCGCATGTTCAGCAACGGCGCCATCGTCGGCGGCACGCTCTCCACCGAGAAGGATTTGAAAGAAGACCAGGTCAAGCTGCTGCGCAAGACCTGGGAAGAAACGCAGGGCGGCGTCGCCAACGCCTTCAAGACCGCGATCATGTGGGGCGGCCTCAAGTGGACGCCGCGCGGCATGATGAATGACAGCGCGCAGCTCATCGAATCGCGCCGCTTTCAGGTCGAAGAGGTTTGCCGGCACTTCCGCGTCATGCCGATCATGGTCGGCTACAGCGACAAGACCGCTACCTACGCCAGCGCCGAGCAGATGTTCCTGGCGCACGTTGTGCACACGCTTGGACCTTGGTATGCGCGGGTCGAACAGTCGGCCGAAGCCGCACTGCTTACCGAAAAAGAGCTGGATGCCGGCTACTACTTCAAATTCATCGCCGCCGGTCTCATGCGCGGCGCGCACGCCGACCGCGCCGCCTACTACAGCAAGGCGCTCGGCGCCGGCGGCTCGCCGGCCTGGATGACGCAGGACGAAGTGCGCGAGCTTGATGAATTGAACCCCATGGGCGGCGCGGCTGGAAAGTTGCCCATCGCCACCAACGTCGGCAGCAGCACGCCGGCCGCCACCGACCTATCCGCAGGAGCCTGATCATGGACCGTCTGCAGCATGTGCTTTGTCGCTTCAACGACATCAAGCTCGCTCCGCCCGAAACCAGCACCATGAGCTTCGAAGGCTACGGCGCTGTCTTCGGCAACATCGATGCCTACGGCGACGTCATCGAGCCGGGCGCTTTCGCCGCCTACCTGTCCGACGCGCAGAACGAAAAACAGGCCTGGCCCTCGATGCTGCTGCAGCATGGCGGCTGGGGCATGACCGCCGAAGACATGATGCCCGCCGGCGTGTGGACCGATCTGGGCGAAGACGGCAAAGGCCTCAAGTCCGCCGGCACGCTGGCCGACATCGAAAAGTCGCGCGACGCCTATACGTTGATGAAAATGAAGCCGCGGCCCGCCATCGATGGCCTCTCGATCGGCTACTACGCCCGCGAATGGGCCGAGCGCAGCAAGCCCGAAGAGCCGCGCCGAACCCTCAAGCGTATCGACCTGGTTGAAATCAGCCTGGTCACCTTTCCCGCCAATGGCAAGGCCCGCGTGTCCGGGGTCAAGTCGATTGGCGAAACCGAACGCGAAATCGAAAGCTGGCTCCAGCGGGATGTTGGACTCAGCCGTCGGGAAGCGCGTATCGCCATCAACCAGGGATTCAAGGCACTGATCGGCAAGCAGGACGCTGCCGGCGAGCTGGGAGAACTGGCCGAAATGATCCGCCGCAACACCCAAACCCTCATCCCTTCATAAGGAGCTTCACATGAAACTCGCACATTCCCATCGTCTGATGTTGGTCGCGGTGCTCGCCGTGGCTGCCATCGCCATGCTCGCGGGCCATCCGCTCATCTCGCCGGAAGCGCTGGCCGGCGTCAGCCTGCTCGCCGTCGGCGACACCGACTTCGGCGAACTCGCCAAGCTGCTGAAGCAGCAAGGCGAAGTCTTCGAGCAGTTCAAGTCGGCCAACGATGCCCGCCTCGAAGCCATCGAGAAAAAGGGCTTCGCCCCCGAAGACCTGATCGCCAAGGTCGCCAAGACCAATGAAGACCTCACCGCCCTCGGCAAGCAGCTCGACGAAGTCGCCAAGAAGGCCAACCGCCCCGCGGCCGGTGGCGAAGAAAAGGGCCTTACGCCCGAGCAGCTGGAGCACAAGGCCGCCTTCAAGCGCTTCGTGCGCACCGGCGACGACACCGGGCTGGGCGCCCTGCAGCGCAAGGCCATGAACAGCGGCACCGATCAGGACGGCGGCTACCTGGTGCTGCCCGAAATGGACATGGTCATCGATCGCGTGGCACCGACGGTTAGCGCCATGTACCGCCTGGCCACCATCAAAACCATCAGTTCGGGGCAATGGCAGAAGCGCGTCAAGACGTCCGGCATGACCATGCGCCGCGTTGACGAAGGCGAAGGCGGCGGCGAAACCACCGAGCCGAAGTTCGCCCTGCTCAAGATCAACGTGTTCACCGGCGAGGTCGAGCCCTGGGTCACCAACGAGGAACTGGAAGACGCCGACATCAACCTCGAAACCGATCTGGCCGACGAGGCGGCCATCGGCTTTGCCGAAGGCGCGGGTGCCGAGTTCATCACCGGCAACGGTGTCGGCAAGGCGCGCGGCATCACCGGCTACACCAACGTCGCCAATGCGTCCTATGCCTGGGGCAGCGTCGGCTACATCGCCAGCGGCAAGTCGGCCGCCTTCGCCTCGGTCGCACCCGCCGACAGCATCATCGACATGCAGCACGCGCTGAAATCGCAGTATCGCCCCGGCGCGGTCTGGATGATGAACGATTCGACGCTCGGTGCTGTACGCCAGATGAAGGATGGCAGCGGCGCGTACTACCTGTGGCAGCCGGACCCCACCGGCGCCTTCGGTGGCCGCCTGCTCGGCCATCCGGTCGAAGTTGACGACAACTTCGCCGACATCGGCGCCGGCGCTTACGCGATGGCCTTCGGCAACTTCAAGCGTGGCTACACCATCGTCAATCGCACCGGCACCACGCTGATCCGCGACAACATCACCACCAAGGGCACCACGAAGTTCAACTTCCGCCGCCGCTTCGGTGGCGGGATCTCGAACTTCGAAGCCATCAAGCTGATGAAGTTCGCGACGTCCTGAGTCGCCACCACACCGCAGGTACCAGGCCCGCCCGGGAAACCCGGCGGGCCTTTTCAATTCCAGCAAGGAGAAAGTCATGAATGATCTGCACAACAACTGCCGCACCAAGCGCGCGCTTGGCCCGGTCGCCCTCACCACCGTCGCCGGCCTGGCCGGCAAAGTCATCGACCGCCAGGGCTATGGCGGCGTCGAGTTCCTCGTCGCCTACGGCAGCGTCACCGCCACCAACGCCACGATCACCCCGGTGGTCAAGGAAGGCGATGTCACCGGCACCATGACCAGCGTCGCCGACGCCGACCTGCTCGGTACCGAGGCCCTGGCAGCACTGCCCGCGCAAGCCACCTCGCGCACCAGCGGCGTCGGAAAGTTCGTCAACACGCGCATCGGCTACAAGGGCAACAAGCGCTACGTGTCCTGCGGCATCGCCTCGGCCACCGTCACGGCCGCCACCATCGTCGCCATCGGCGCGGTGCTGCACAGCCCGATGGTCGCCCCGGTCGACAACCCGTAATACCTGCATCCCAAGAATAGGACGCCTGCTCACCCAGGCGTCGCCGTGAAACTCGGCCCCTTCAACTTCCTGGTGAGAGGAAAAGTCATGAAACGTCTGAAGCGCGAAAACTGGCTCAAGGAAACGAAAGAAATGCTGCCCCATCCAGATCGATCTGATGTCGCCGTGCTTGCATGCAAGCGCTGCGGCGGGACGCATTTCATCGTCGGGCAAGGCGAATATCTGACCGCGGTGCAGTGCACCGAGTGCCTTCGTACCGTCACTGTTCACGAGGGCTAGGCGATGACAATGAAATTCGGAGAACGCCAAGTGGCACCCACAACCGCAGGCATCCGTCGCGATCACGTAGCACGCTATGAGTGGGCAGCCAGGCAGCTGCCCGCCAACAGCCGCGTGATTGACTTCGCCTGTGGCGTTGGCTATGGCACGCGCATCCTGGCCGATGCCGGCCACAAGGCGCGCGGCTATGACCAGGATATCGAGGCGCTGTGCTATGCCGATCAGCACTACGCGGCAACGGGCACCACCTTCATCACCGGCAACGGCAATGTGCCGGGCCACCTGCCCGAAGTCGACGCCGCCGTCTGCTTCGAAACCATCGAGCACATCGAGGATCCGCGCCAGTTGCTGAAGGCCCTGCGCCGCGCAGCACCCATGTTGCTGGCCAGCGTGCCGAACGAAACCGCTTTCCCTTACAGCCCGGCGCCCGGCGTCACCACCGCCTACCACTTCCGGCATTACACCGCCCGCCAGTTCAAGGCCCTGCTCGAAGAGTGCGGTTGGTGCGTCACCGGCTGGCACGGGCAGCGCGGCCCGGAATCCGAAGTCGGCGCCGCCGACAACGAAAACAGCCGCACCCTCATCGCCGTCTGCCAGCGCGAAGCCGTCGATCTGGTGACGGACGACGACCTGATGCAATCCGCTCCGCCCGGCGTCGTCTCCGATCGCGCCGCCGCTGCGCCGCCGGATGCCGTTCGCCCGCTCGCCGGCAAGCACATCGCCATCCTCGGCCTCGGCCCGTCGCTCGACCAGTACCTCGAAATCACCAAGCGCCTCGGCGGGCGCAGCAAGTTCTGCGACGAAACCTGGGTCATCAATGCCCTGGGCGATGTCTTTGCCTGCGAGCTGGTGTTCCACATGGACGACATTCGCATCCAGGAGATCCGCGCCGCCGCCGCCCCGGCCAGCAACATCGCCGCCATGGTGAACTGGATCAAGAGCAGCTCGGTACCGATCATTACCAGTCGCAGCCACCCGGACTACCCGGCGCTGGTCGATTTCCCGCTCGAAGACGTACTCAACGATCTCGGCCACGACTACTTCAACAGCACCGCCGCCTATGCCATCGCCTTCGCCATCTTCGGCGGCGCTACCAAGATCAGCCTGTTCGGCATGGACTTCAGCTATCCCAACCAGCATGACGCCGAAAAGGGCCGCGCCTGCGTCGAATACTGGCTTGGCCAGGCGCAGGCCCGCGGCATCCTGATCACCCTGCCCAAGACCACCACGCTGATGGATGCCTGCTATCCCAAATCGGCGCGGCTCTATGGCTACGACACGCTCGACCTCGACTTCGACGTGCAGCCCGACGGCAGCCTCAAGCTCGGCATGACGCCGCGCACCACCCTGCCGACCGCCGCCGAAATCGAAGCCAACTACGACCACTCGGCCCCGATCGACCAGCAGCACCAGACCACGAAGGAATGACCATGGAAAAAGTCCACGCAGCAATGTCCGGCGACGCCCTGGAAGTCGAAGAGGGCGGCGTCGTCCACGTCAAGAGCGGCGGCCGTGTCCATCTCGCCAGCGGCGCGGTGCTCGACATGGCCAGCGGTGCCGCCTTCAAGGCCGCCGGCCGCCCCAGCGCGGCACTGACCACCCAGCTCACCACCATCACCTGCACCGCGCCCGACACGCCGGATTACGCCCTGCAGGATCTGACCGACACCGGCGGCTTCGGCTTCAAGACCAAGGACGAAGGCAACAGCGCCCTCAAGGCCCTGGCCAACCTGCAGGTGCGTTTTGCCGAGCTGGAAGCCCGCCTCGAAGCCCTCGGCATCGTCGTGGCGAACTGATCATGGCGCGCTACCGCATCCTCAAGGATTTTAAAGGCAGCCAGGACGGTCGCTTTACCGAAGCCTTCCTGGCCGGTACCGAGGCCGACTTGTCCGACTACCTGGTCAGCTGCCTGCCGGCCGACAGCATCAAGCGTGTTGCAGAGGATGCCGCGCCCATCACCACCACCGCCGGCAAGAAGCAACGCAAAGCCGCCGTATCGCCAGCGCCGACTTCCGCCGCCGGCACCACCACCGGAAAGGACTCGCAATGACTACCGAATGGGCAGGGCAGTTTCTCAAGACGGGCGGCGCGCTGCACGTTCGCGCCGGCGGCGAAGGCGGCTATACCTCCGCCGTCACCTTCACCCGTCCCGCCAACACCACCGCTTACGGCGCCGGCGACGTGGTCGGCGTGGCTGATGTCAGCGTGGCCGCCAACGCCGGCAGCGCCATCCACGAATTCACCAGCGCAGGCCCGGAGGGCGGCACGGTCCTGATCACTGCCGCCGATCTGCGCATCGATGTCGCGGCCGTGCCCAGCGGCATGACCACCTTCCGCCTGCATCTGTACGATGCCGCGCCGACGGCGATCCTCGACAATGCCGCCTGGGATCTGCCCGCGGGCGATCGCGCCGGGTATCTGGGCTACATCGACCTGTCGCAGATGATCGATGTCGGCTCCACGCTGTACGTGCAGGCCGACCAGGTCAACAAGCAGTTCAAGCTCGCCAGCGGCAGCACCAGCCTCTACGGCCTGCTGGTCACCAACGGCGGCTACACGCCCAGCAGCGGCGCGGTCAAGCGCTTGCGCCTGGCCGGAATGGCTGTCTGATGCTGCTTCCAGCGCACCGCGCCGTCCTGATGGGCGGCACCCGCGCCCTGATGCGTCGCAACCTCGCCGCGCATTTCGACGCCGGCCTGGGCATCACTGCCGCTGGCGGATTTGCCTCGCAGCACGCCGATATCAGCGGCTATGCGCGTCATCGCACGCAGGCGACTGGCGCGAATCAGCCGATTCATTTGCCGTTCAGCGGGACGAAATACGGGTGGTTGTCGGGCGTGGCGGGTAACTACTTTTCGACGCCGGATAGTGTCGCCAATAGCATCACCGGGAATATTGATATTCGTATTAAGGTCGCCGCAACTGACTGGACCCCTGCCGCGACAAGCCGACTTGTATGCAAGCGTGATGGAACTGGCGCCAGTTTTGATTGGTACTTGCGGACAGACGGCAAGCTGGAATTCTTCAACGGCACGACGACCAGCACAAGTTCTGCCGCAACGGGACTGACCGATGGCGCTGTTGCGTGGCTGCGAGTAACACGGCAGGCATCGGCTGGTGAGTTGAAGTTCTACACGTCCGACGACGGCACGACATGGACTCAACTCGGGACGACGCTGGCTATCCCTAACGTCGCCATAACTGATACCACGGTGTCGGTGTTCATCGGTGTCTATGGCGACGGCTCTTCGCCGCTCGCCGGGAAAGTATGGGCCGCCCAAATCTACAACGGCATAGACGGCACCCTCGCCGTAGACTTCGACCCCTCCCGCTGGTCATCCGGCACAACCCTCACCGCATCGACCGGCGAGACGTGGACGATCAACGGCACCGGAGCCAAGCCCGCGCAGATCGTTGATCGCCCCTCGCTGCTGTTCGACGGCGCCGCGCACAAGATGGCGACCGCCGACTTCGGCCTCGTGCAACCCTATGCGCGCATCCTGGTGGCACGCACGCCGACGCACACGGTCGGCGACGTGCTGGCGGATGGTCTGACGCTCAACACCGGCGCGTTGCGGCAGACCACGGCCTCGCCGAAACTCAGCATCAATGCCGGGGCCTCGGCCTGCGAAACCAGCATGACGCTGGGCGCGTGGAAGGTCATCACCGCCGTGGTGAATGGCGCGTCGTCCTCGCTGCGCGAAAACCTCGGCACGCCGACCACGGGCGATGTCGGCGCCGGCAACCCGGGCGGCCTGATGATCGGCGCTGATGGTGGTGGCGCGAACTACGGCAACCTGCAATACACCGACGAGCTGATCTACAGCTACGCGCCGAGCGAATCGGTGCTGCAGAACATCATCCGCGCGCTCATGAACAAGCGAGGCATCGCATGATTTTGACCAAGCCCACCGAAGCCGCCGCGCAGGAACTCGCCGATCGCTGCCACGCCTGGTTGTTCGCCAACGATACCGCCTATGCCGCCAGCGTCGCCGCCGGGCAGACCACCGCCTGGGCGATTCCGACGCAGGCCGAAAGTGCAGACGCCTGGACCGTCCCGGTCACCGAGCGCGTGCTGGGCGCGCTGACCGATGCCGAGCGGGCGGAATTGCCGCTGCCGGCGGAAGCCGAAGTGATGGAAGGCCGCACATGATCATCACCCACCCCACCGTTGAGCCCGTCACTCTGACCGAAGTCAAGACGCAGCTCGGCATCACCGACACCAACAGCGACACGGTGCTCACGCGGCATATCACCGAGGCGCGCAAGTGGGCCGAAGGGCACATGCGGCGCAGCCTGATGCCGCAAACGCACGAGCGGCGGCTGGATGCCTTTGTTGATTGCATCGAGCTGCCGCTGCCGCCGGTGGTCAGCGTGGCCTCGGTCAAGTACATCGCCAGCGACGGCACGCTCACCACGGTGGACGCCGCCGACTACACGCTCGACACCACGCCCCTGGTGCCCTTCGTGCGCCCGGTGTATGGCGTCGATTGGCCCAGCGCACGCGATGAATCCAGCGCGGTGCGCGTGCAGTACGTGGCCGGCTACGCGGTCAGCGCGCTGGCCCCGGCCAAGACCATCAGCGCCATCACCGCCGCCACGCCGGGCGTCGTCACCAGCGCTGCGCACGGCTTTGCCGACGGCGACCTGATCCTGCTCGATGTCGTAGGCATGACCGAGCTGGATGGAGCGCTATACCGTGTCTATGCCAAGGACACCAACACCTTCCAGCTCGCCAAGCTCAGCAACGATGGCGCGATCTCGACGGCATCCTTCACCGCCTTCACCAGCGGCACCGCGCAGAAAGTCTCGGTGGCAGTGCCCGAGATCGTGATCAACGCCATCATCGTGCTCTGCGGCCACTGGACCAACTATCAGAGCCGCATCGAGGGCGGCAACTTCATCACCCGCGTGCCGGTGGCGGTGGAACAGATGTTCGACACCGAAAAGGTCTGGGCCATCACATGAGCAACCACGCCCGCCAGCAGATCCGCGAAGCCGTCGCCACGCTGCTCAAGGTGTCGCCCACCGCATGGGGCCCGGTGTTCGAAACTCGCGTGCCGTCTTCCCGCGCCGTGCTGCCTTACCTGCTGGTCTTCAGCGACGGGGAAGCGGTCGACGCCAGCTCGGTCAACTACGCCGGGATCTATGTGCGCGACCTCAACCTGATTGTCGCCGGTCGCCTCAAGCTGCCCGGCAACAACGACACCGAAACGGTCGAAGACCGCATGGACGCCCTGGCCGCCGAAGTCGAAACCAAGCTCAGCTTTGCCACCCTGCTGGCCACGCTGACTCAGTTGAAGGGCCTGCGCCTCACCAGCACTGAAATGCTCGTCGTCACCGACGAGCAGGCCACCCCGCAATACGCCGAAGTCACCCTATCCTTCGTCGCCCGTTATGCCACCGCCGAAGCGGCACCGACCACCCCGATCTAGCACTTACCTGTTTCACCGCAGCACCGCCAACCCAGCCCACGCAAGTGGGCTTTTTTATTGCCGAAAGGAACATCATGACCATCTATACCAATGCCGGCCTGGCGATGCTGATGCAGTCTGCCATCGCCGCGAGTCAAGTCGTTACTGCCGGAACCAATGCCGATCCCGGCGTCTTTACCTGCGTCGGGCACGGTTACAGCGATGGCGACATCGTCCTGCTCACGGTCGAGGGCATGCCCACCCTGAACAATCGTCCGTTCCAGGTGTACGCCAAGGCCGCCGACACCTTCCAGCTCGAAGACATCGATGGCGCCAGCGGCATCGATACCACCAGCCTGGGCACCTTCATCAGCGGCACAGTAGCCAAGGTCACCATGGGCACCAGCATCACCGGCGTGCAGGAATTCTCGCCCTCCGGCGGCGATCCCAAGTACATCCCGACCACCACGGTGCATGACAAGACCGACAAGCAGACGATCCTTGGCGCCACCGCGCTGAGCTTCGGCCTCACCATGCAGTGGGATCCGGCCAATGCCGGCCAGCAGGCCATGAATGCCGCCTTCCTGGCCTCCGCCAGCAAGGTGTTCAAGATCACCTGGCCCAGCGGTCGCTTCTGCATGTTCTACGGCAGCGTCGGCTACAACATGGCGCCAGGCGGCGCCAACCAGGGCGTCACCACCAGTCCGGCCGCCGTCTCGCTCGACGGCAACCCGACCTACGGCGTCTGATCGTGGCCAACCCGCTGATCGAACGCCTGCGCCGGGCGCGGCAGACCGGCGTGCCGTCGCAGGGGCGCCACTTTACCGTGCGCCGGCCGACGGACCTCGAGATGTACGAAATGGCCGGCAAGGTCAATCAGCGGCTGCTGCTGACGCGCTTCGTCACCGACTGGGGCGAGATGAAGGAAATGGATCTCGTCCCCGGTGGCGGGCCGGCGCCGGTCCCGTTCGACCCGGACCTGTGGGCTGAATGGATCGCCGACCATCCCGAGCATTGGGACGACATCACCCGGGCGGTGTTCGACGGCTACAAGGCCCATGAAGCCGAAATGGAGGCCGTCGCAAAAAACTCGGTGCCTGGCTCGGCGAGCTAAAGCTGCCGGGGAAGCCAGGCCCTCCACCCGATGCCGGCCAGCTTGCCCTTGACGCCTGGAACCTGATGGGTGGCGAGATCAACTGGTCGGCGCTCGACTTCATCTGCGAGCTGCTCGGCATCACCGACATCGAGCGCCTCATCGTGCAACTCACCGTTATTCGGGATCGACCCAGGTAGGCGACCAACATGAGCGACGACACCATCAGCTTTACCGGCCTGCGCGAGACCGAAAAGGCGATCTACGCCTACGGCCAGCAGATCGGCGATCGCGTGGTGCGCGGCGCCCTGCGCCAGGGCGCCAACTACGTACTGAAAGGCATCCGCGAGGCGGTGCCGGTCAAGACTGGCTTGCTCAAGCGCCGCGGTTTTCGCGTAAGCAATTCGCGGATCCACAACGGCCGCGCGGGGGCGGCACTGATGGGCGTCTACATCACCCTGCGCAAGGGCAAGGGCGATCCCTTCTATGGTCGCTTCCAGAACGACGGCTGGAATCCCGCCGGACGCAAGGCTGAAGCGGGCGATCGGCCCGGCATGGCTATGGTGTTCGGCCGCGGTAGCCAGATGTCAAAACGCGTATCGGTACCGGCGCCAGGGCGCGGTGGAAGTCTTTTTGCAAAAGTTCCTGGCAAGGGTTTCGTCCAGCGCGTCTTCGCCGAACGCAAGGAAGCCGCCGTGCAGCTCATCGTCCGCTCCGCCGAAGCCGGCGCCGACGCCATCAAACGCAACCTGGGATTGAAATAGCCATGACCGGCGTTACCGTCGATTTCAATGCCAACCTGGCGCGCTTCAGCGGCGGCGTTGACAAGATGCTCAACGACTTCAATCGCATCGAGTCGCAGGCCAAGCGTGTCAGCGCCAACATCAGCAGCGCCTTCGGCATGCTCGGCGTTGGCCTCTCCGCGGCCGGTTTCACCGCGCTGATCAAGAACAGCATCGATGCCCAGGATCGGCTCAATGATCTGCGCCTGACGACCGGCCTGACGGTCGAGACCTTATCCGGCCTCAAGTTTGGCGCCGAGCAGGCCGGCGGTGACCTCGAATCGATTGCCAAATCGATCAACAAGCTTGCCGTCAACATGGGCAAGGACGAGGAGAAGTTCAAGCAGCTCGGCATCACCGCCAAGGATCCGCTGGAAGCCTTCAAGCAGCTGGCCGATGTCTTTGTCGCGGTACAGGATCCACAGATCCGCGCCGCCATGGCCGCCGAAGCGCTGGGCAAATCGTGGGAAGGTGCCGCGCCCTTCCTGATGGAAGGCAGCGCCGGCATCGGCGAGCTGATCGAGAAGGGCGCCCGGCTTTCCGGCGTTACGACCGAATCCACCAAGGCGGCCGACGAGTTCAACGACAAGTGGCATGAGCTGTTCGGCACCGGCGTGCTGCTCAATGCCGTGGTGGGCGATGCCCTGCCGCTGTTCAACGCGCTCGCCGACGACATGATCAAGGCGCGCAAGGAATCCGGCGCCCTGGATAACGAATTCAAACCGCTACTGGAAACCGGCAAGGCCGTCGCGGTGCTGTTCGGCAACGTGGCATTCGTCTTCAAGGGGGTCGGCACCGAAATCGGCGGCATGGCGGCGCAGGTAGCCGCCCTGGGCCGCGGCGACCTGAAGGCTGCCATGGCGATCGGCGATGCCATGAAGGAAGACGCCGCCGCCGCTCGGGCCTCGTTCGACCAATGGGAGGCCCGCATCATGGGCCTCGATGCCAAAACCGCGAATTCGGTGACCGACACTGTCAAGCGCACGCGCAATGCTGCCCTGGAAGCGCGCGCCGCGGCCTTTGCCGGCGGCAAGGACAAGAAAGACAAGAAGGACACCGATCTCGATCGCATGCTGAAGCTCGGGCAGAAGAACCTGTTTGCCGGGCTCGACAGCGAAGAAGAGATGCAGAAGATCGCGCTGCAGCGCGAAACCGAACGCGCCGCCGATGCCCAGGCGCGGCTCAATCAGTTGATCGCCGCCACGCCAACCGCCGAACTCGAGGCTGCCCGTGCCGACATGCTGCTGCTGGCGGATGCGTTCGAAAAGGGCGCCATCACCGAGCAGCAATTCAATGAGTCTGCCCAGGCGCGCCTGGGCCAGACCGGCAAGGCGCTCGATGAAATGACCGAATTCGCCCGCGAAGCCGCCCGCAACATGCAGGACGCCATGGCCGATTTTTTCTTCGACGCCATGCAAGGCAAGTTCGAGAACATGGCCGACAGCTTCAAGAAGACCATCGACCGCATGGTGGCCAACGCCATGGCGGCCAAGCTATCCGACTACCTGCTCGGTGATTTCGGCAAGACCGGCGAGCTGGGCGGGGTGATCGGCGGGGTGTTCAAGGGCGTGTTCGGCGGCGGCTACGGCGATCTGGCCGGCGTCGCCGCTGGCGTGCCGCAATACGCCGAGGGCACCGACTACGTGCCGCGTACCGGGCTGGCCCTGGTGCATCAGGGCGAGCGCATCACCCCGGCGGCGCAAAACCGCGCCGGCGGCGGCATGACCGTCATCAATCAATTCACCCTCTCCGGCCCGGCCGATCGCCGCACCCAGGAGCAGCTCGCCGCGGCGGCCGGTACCGGCCTGCAGCGCGCGATGGCGCGGAACACCTGACATGGCCTTCATCGAAACCCGTTTCCCGGACGACATCAGCTACGGCGCCACCGGCGGCCCCGGCTTCAATACCGATGTGGTTGAAGTCAATTCCGGCAGCGAGCAGCGCAACAGCATCTGGCAAGACGCGCGCGGTAGCTGGAACGTCAGCCACGGCGTGCGCACCGATGCGCAGCTGGCCACGCTGATCACCTTCTTCCGCGTCATGGGCGGCCGCGCCAAGGGCTTCCGCTTCAAGGATTGGCAGGACTACCAGGCTACCAGCGGCCAGGGCCTGTTCGTCGCGCTGTCGGGCACCACTTTTCAGATGATCAAGCGCTACACCGTGGCCAGCAACAACCACGACCGCGACATCACCAAGCCGGTCAGCGGCACCGTCAGCGTCACCGGCGGCACCGGGGTCTCGGTCAATTACGCCACCGGCGTGGTCACCGTTACCAGCGGCACGCCCACCGCGTGGACCGGCCAGTTTGATGTGCCGGCGCGCTTCGATACCGACAAGATGAGCACCAACATGCTGGCCTATGGCCTGCACGGCTGGGGCAACATCCCGGTGATCGAGATCCGGCCCGAATAATGAAAACCGTCGGCGCCTCCCTCAAGACGCACCTGGCCGGGACCAGTCTCAGCGTCTGCACACTCTGGAAAGTCACCCGCACCGACGCGCAGGTGTTCGGCTTTACCGACAACAGCCGCGACGTGGTGTATTCCGGTGTCACCTACCAGGCCGGTACCGGCCATACGCCCAGCGCGATCAAGACCAGCAGCTCCCTGGCCGTGGATAACCTCGAAGTGGAATCGGTGCTCGACAGTGCCACCATTACCGAGGCCGACATCGAGGGCGGGCTGTGGGATTTTGCCGATGTCGAAATCATGGTGGTCAATTACCGCGACCTCACCATGGGCCACATGTTGCTGCGCAAGGGCACGCTAGGCGACATCAAGACCGGCCGCACCCGCTTCGTCGCCGAGCTGCGCGGCATGATGCAGCCGCTGCAGCAGACCACCGGCCGCGTCTATGCGCCCGGCTGCGATGCCACCTTCGGTGACACCCGCTGCGGCGCCAACGCCGCCAGCTACACCGTCACCGGCAGCGTCACCACCGCCACCAGTGCACGCGTCTTCACCGACACCACCCGCACCGAGGCCGACGGCTATTTCGACGGCGGCCTGCTGACCTGGACCGGCGGCGACAACGACACCTACCAGATGGAAGTCAAGACCAGCACGGCAGCGGGCGTCATCACCCTGCAGCAGGCCATGCCGAATGCCACGGTGATCGGCAACACCTACAGCCTGGTCGCCGGCTGCGACAAACTGCGCGCCACCTGCATCAGCAAGTTCGGCAACCTGGTCAACTTCCGCGGCTTCCCGGATGTACCGGGCGCCGACAAGATGGTGGCCAGCCCGTGAGCACCGCCACTGCGTTTGTCGCTGCCGCGCGCGCCATGCTCGGCACGCCGTTCAAGCACCAGGGCCGCCTGCCCGGGGTGGGCCTGGATTGCGCCGGACTGGTGGTCTGCGCCCTGCGCGAGGCGGGCATCGAGGTGCGCGACGTCAAGGGCTATGCGCGCATTCCATCGAAGGGTTTGTTCGTCGCGATGGTGCGCGAACATTGCGACGAGATTGCTTTCTCCGATCTGGCCGCCGGCGACCTGTGCCTGTTCCGCTTTCGCAGCGAGCCGCAGCACCTGGCCATTTATGACGCCGGCCGCATCCTGCATTCCCATTCCGCCGTCGGCCGCGCTGTCGAGCACGATCTGGATGTCACCTGGCGTGGGCGGCTCACCGGCTGCTATCGCCTGAAAGGGGGCGGCTAATGGCGGCGTTGGCACTCGCCGCCGCCGGCGCCGGGGTCGGCAGCATGATCGGCGGCACTTTCCTCGGCATGTCCGCCACCAGCCTGGGCTGGTCGCTCGGCTCGATGGCCGGCAACCTGCTGTTCGCGCCCAAGGGGCAGGACATTCGCCAGGAAGGGCCGCGCCTGGGCGACCTCAAGGTCATCAGTAGCACCTACGGCAACGGCATCCCGCGCCTGTATGGTGCGATGCGCGTGTCCGGCAATGTGATCTGGTCGGCCGATGTGGTCGAGACACGGCACGAATCAACCAGCGGCGGTGGCGGCAAGGGTGGCGGCGGGGGCTCGGTGACCACGGTCACCTACACCTATTCGCAATCGCTCGCCGTGGCGCTGTGCGAGGGCGAGATCACCGGCGTTCGCAAGATATGGGCGAACGGCAAGCTGATCTACAACCTGGGCGCCGCGGCGGATCTCACCAGCGTGATCGCCAGCAGCGCGGCCGCGGCCGGCATCACGGTCTATACCGGGTCGGAGACCCAGACGGCGGATGCCACCATCGAAGCCGGTGTCGGCGCCGGTCAGGCGCCCGCGTATCGCGGCACGGCCTATGTGGTCTTCACCACCCTGCAACTGGCCGACTTCGGCAACCGCATGCCCAACCTGGAATTCGAGGTGCTGCGTGCCGGCACCATCAGCGCCAGCACCGGCACACAATCCGCCACCACCGGCGGCACGCCGACGGCCTGGGCCCACGGCACCGGCCTGACCGGCCAGCTGTCGGCGCCCAATGGCGGCACCAACAACGTCGTCACCCGGCGGCGATACAACTATGCCGGCGCCCTGCTGGAAACCAAGGTCAGCCAGTTTGCTGCGGTCAGCGGTACCGTGCGTTTTGCGCAGGCCATCACCAACGGCGGCGCGATCTACTGGCTGATGCGCGGCTACACCGGCAGCGCCTGCTCCATCCTCAACCAGGATGGTGCGATGGTCGGCGATTTTCTGCCCAGCGACTACGGCTTTGACGGCTCACTGCCATCCGCGAGCTATTACAGCGTGCCCAGCGGTCTGGTATATGTCGCAATCTCGCCCGGCGTGCTGATCGTGCGCGCCAGCGATGGCGAGCTGATCAGCGCGGTACCGGGTGCCGTCTGTCCGGCTGCGGTGGACGAGAGCGGGTATCTGTATTCGTTCAACACCACCACCGGCGTCATCCTGAAGATGGACAGCAGCCTCAACGTGCTGGCCACCTACACCATGATCAACAACAGCGCGCTGGCGTATACGCGACTGTGTGGTCGTGACGGCAATGACTGGTATTTCGGCAATACGTATTACACCGGAACCCCCTACGCCTGGAAAATAACCACTACCAGCACCACGATCGACACAGCTGCTCGCTTGAGCGCTCAGATGAACGGCAGTGCCGATACCTTTGCTTACCTGGGCGGCGGCGCCGTAATGACGGCATCCGGCGCACAAGTGGCGACCTTCGGCATCATCAGCACCACCGCGCCGACGCTGGCCTCGATCGTGACAGATATCTGCACCCGCACCGGCCTGGTCGCCGGCGACCTCGATGTCACCGGCCTGTCCGCCAGCGTGCACGGCTATGTGACCCAGCGCAGCACGGCGCGCAGCCAGCTGCAGCCGCTGATGCAGGCGTTTTACTTCGACGCCGTCGAATCCAACGGCAAGATCAAGTTCGTCACTCGTGGTGGTGCCTCGGCCGTCACCATCAGCGAAGACGATCTGGCCGCGCACGAATTCGGCAGCGCCACACCCGATCCGCTGAACCGGCGCCGCGCGCAGGACATGGAACTGCCGCTGGAAGTGGACGTGCAGTACATGGACACCGGCGCCGCCTATCAGATCGGCGCGCAGACCAGCCGGCGGCAGGTGACGCACTCCGAAAACAAGGTCAGCCACAACCTGGCGATCGCCATGACCGCCACCAAGGCCAAGGAGGTGGCCGACGTGGCCATGTACGACGCCTGGACCGGCCGCACCACCCTAGATTTCGTCACCGGCTGGAAATACAGCTACCTTGAGCCAACGGACGTGATTACCCTGACGGTCGACAGCCGCAGCTACGTGGTGCGCCTCACAGATGAAAATGCCAGCGGCGGCCTGTACCAGCGCGGCGCGGTGCTGGAGGATGCCAGCGCCTACACGCAAACCGCCACGGCCGCCGAAATCACAGTGGCCAGCGAGGGCGTGGCCGGTATCGTGCAAACCAACCTGCAGTTGCTTGACATTCCGCTGCTGCGCGACCAGGACGACGGCGCCGGCTTCTATGCCGCAGCGGCTGGCTACGGCACCGGCTGGCTCGGCGCACAACTTTACAAAAGCACCGACGATGGCGCGTCGTGGGCGGCCTACGGCACCGGATTCCTCAACGAGTCGGCGATCGGCTGGGCGAATACCGCGCTGGGCGATTTCACGCAGAACATTTTCGACGAGAGCGGCAGCGTCAGCGTGGTGCTTGCCAGCGGCGAGCTTGCCAGCGACACCGAAATCAATGTGCTCAACGGCGCCAATGTGGCGCTGCTGGGCAGCGAGATCATCCAGTTTCGCGACGCGACCCTGACGGCGACCGACACTTACACCCTGACCGGGCTGCTGCGCGGCCGCCGCGGCACCGAATGGGCGCGCAGCACGCACAGCATCGGCGATCGCTTTGTGCTGCTGTCGGCGACCGCCACCTACCTGCTGGCCGGGCCGAGTGCCGAATACGACGTCGAGCGGCTTTACCGCGCCGCCACCTTCGGCGGATTTGTCGATTCCGGCGCCGAGGTGCCGTTCACCAATACGGCCGTGGCACTGATCCCTTACGCGCCGGCGCAGCTGGGCGGCGGCCGCAATGCGGCGGGTGACCTGACGCTGAACTGGGTGCGCCGCACACGTATCAGCGGCGCCTGGAACAGCTATGCCGACGTGCCGCTGGGCGAAGACTCGGAAGCCTACGAAGTCGAGATCTACAGCAGCAACACCTACGCCACGCTGAAACGCACCATCACCGGCATCAGCGCCCAGACCACCAGCTACACCGCCGCCGACCAGACCACCGATTTCGGCAGTGCGCAGGCCACCGTCTATTTCATTGTCTACCAGGTCTCGGCCACCGTTGGCCGCGGCTACGAAGCGCGAGGAGTCATCTAAATGTCCAACAGCACAACCCTGCTCGATACCATCAGCAGCAGCCAGGCGACCAAGGAAGTCACGGCCAACGCGATGTTCGATGCCGCCAGCCCGGCCATGATCTTCGGCCGTCGCGCCAGCACCACCACGGCGCTCACCTGGGGCTTCTACGGCGGCCGGATGCTGGTCGATGGCGTACTGACCGCCATCGCCAACGGCACGGTTGCGCTGACCGCCAGCACCACCAACTACGTCGAGGCCACCCGCGCCGGCGTGGTCAGCAAGAACACCACCGGCTTTACCGCCGGCAGCATCCCGCTTTACACCATCGTCACCGGTACCGCCACCGTCACCAGCTACACCGACGAGCGCGTCTGGGTCGATCCGGCTTACCTGACGCACCAGGTCAGCGTCGCCGTCACCAGCGGCGACGTCACACTCACCGCCGCGCAGGCCCGCGCCCGTTACCTGACCACCACCGGCGCGCTGACCGGCAACCGCAGCGTGATCCTGCCCAACAACGGTTTCTGGATGATCTACTGCAACAACACCGGGCTCTACACCACCACCTTCAAGACGGCCGCCGGTACCGGCGTGGTGATCGCGCAGGGCACCCGCGCCCTGGTGTTTGCCGACGGCACCAACGTCGTGCTGCTGTCGCAGTCGCAACCGGTGATCGCCGGCCGCCTGGTCAAGGCCATGGCCGATGCCAACTACACGCTGACGCTGGCCGAGGCGCAGAACAACATCCTCGAATGCACCGGCGCACTCACCGGCCTGCGCAACCTGGTGGTGCCACTCACCGCGCAGCAATGGACCGTGTTCGCCAATGTCACCGGCGGCGTCGGCATCCAGGTGATCGGCGCCAGCGGCACCGGCGTCACCGTCGCTGACGGCAAGCGCGCCATCGTCTATGCCGACGGCACCAACGTCGTGCGCGTTACTGCGGACGTCTGATCATGATCCCGCGCGTGCTGATCTGGCTGCTGCTGATCGGGATCGGTGTAGCACTGGCGCTGCTGCTGGGTGCCTGCGGCACACTGCAGACCCTCAAAGGCAGCGGCACGCCGGCCGAGCCGCCGATCGGCTACGTCGTCGATTGCGCCAAAAACCCAGCGCAGGCGCATTGCACGCCATGAACCCGACCTATGCCGACCTGAACCTGGTCAATGCCAAGGTCAACTTGTTGCCCTACGTGGCAGAAGTCGGCGACGACTGGACGCCGATCGCGCCCGAGGGCGGCGACTGCGACAGCTACGCCACGGCCAAATACGAGCGGCTGGTGGCGTTGGGCTGGCCGCGCATCTGGCTGCGGCTGGCCACCTGCTGGGTCGAGACCGGTGAATACCACGCCGTGCTGTTGGCCGATCTGGACGGCCAGACTTGGTGCCTGGACAACCGGCACCCGCACCCTACCGAGTATCACCTGCTGCCCTACCGCTGGCACAAGCTGCAGGTCGCCGGCACCAACCGATGGGAGATCGCGTAATGGCTGAACCGCACACATCAATCGCCATCGGCGCCGGCGTCGGGCTGGGCACGGCGCTGCTCGGCGCGCAAGTGGACGCCCTGGCGCTCGGCCTGGTGGCCGCGATCTTCGTCAGCATCTGGATGGAGACTATCGATGACAAGATCAAGGCCGGCAGCGCGGCGCTGCTGTCGGCCATGCTGGCCGGCTATGGCAGTCCCTTCGCCGCCGCCTGGGCTGCCAGCCAGGTGCCGTCTCTGGCCGGCAATGCCGACGCGCTGCGCCTGTTGATGGCCGTGCTGATCGGCGCCGGTGCGCCGACCGTGATTCCGATCGCCGCGAAGTGGCTGCGGGGGAGGGCCGGGCAATGAGCGCACTGCACCTTACCGACGCCCTGATGATGATCTGCATGATGATTGTGCTGGCGCGCTGCATCTGCGTGGTACCGCGCCTGTCGCGCGTAACCTGGACCGGCAGCCGCGGCCACTTCGCCGCGGTGGCCGGCACCTATGCGCTGCTCGCCGGCGGCGCCGTGGGTACCGCGCTGCACGTTGCCTTCGGGCCGCTGCTGCTGCTGCTCGGCGTGGCGGCCTGGGTGGTATTCGACCGGAGGCGGCCGCGATGATCATCGACCCGCAATGGCTGACCATCGCCCGGCCGCTGGTTGGCCTGCATGAGACACCCGGCGCCGACCATAACCCGGAGATCCTCGGCATGTGGCGCGCCATCAAGCGCAGCGGCATCCAGTCCGAAGACACGCCCTGGTGCGCGGCCTTTGTCGGCGCGTGCCTCGAGCGCGCCGGCATCCGCAGCAGCCGCTTCGAATCGGCCGCCAGCTATCTTAAGTGGGGTGTGCGCCTTGACGGTCCGGCGCACGGTTGCATCGCGGTGTTCAGCCGCGAGGGCGGCGGCCATGTCGGCTTCGTGGTCGGGCAGGACGAGGCCGGCAAGCTGCTGGTGCTGGGTGGCAACCAGGGCGATAGCGTGAGCATCAAGGCCTTCCCGCACGATCGCGTGACCGGCTACCGTTGGCCAGTCGATGTATCCATTCCGTCAGCGCCGCTGCAGATCGGCAGCGCCGAGACCAGTGGGAGCGAGGCATGAACCCGCTGCCCATTCTGCAGTTTCTGGCCGGCCCGATCGGGCGCTGGCTGGTACTCGGCCTGCTTCTCGCTGCCACCATCGCCGCCGCTGGCATCAAGGGCTATAACGCCGGCTACGCCGCAAACGAGGCCGAGTATGGCCGCGAAGTTGCCGCAGCCAACGATCGCGCTCGTGCGGCCGAACGTGACGGCCGGGAACGCCTTGCCGCCCTTGCCACCCGTCACTATCAGGAGGAAACCCATGCCCGCATCGAAAACGATCGTCTGCGCGCTGATCTGCGCAGCGGCACTCGCCGGCTGTCAATCGCCATCGCCCAGCCACCAGCCTGCGCAGATCGAGCCGCTGCCGCCGAGTCTGGCGCAGAAGCGCGCGCCGAACTTAACCCAGCGGCTGCTGAAGCTCTTGTCGCCATCACCGACGACGGCGACGCCGCCATCCGACAAGCCAACGCGCTGATTGACGCTTACGCGATCGCGCAGCGAGTGTGCGGGAAGTGAGATCCAGCCTCCTGCGCTGCCGTGTTGCCGCGTTGCGGCTGAATCCGCGCGCGCCGTTTCCGAGTCAAGTCCGGGCGCGGCAGCGGTACCGGATGCAGGCGCTGCGCCGGGTCAAGCCGGGCGCGGCTCTTGACATCCGCATGGTCGCGGCACACCATTAGCACTTGGCATTTCGAGGTGACAACGTGCCGAATTTCCCATTCCGAGATCAAATTCTCACCCTGCTGAGCCTGGTCACGCCAGATCAGTGGTACACCCTTTGGGTGGCCGGCGGCGGCGCCCTGTTCCTGCTCTGGGTCTGGTGGGCCTATGGGTTTCTTCGTCGCGCGGCCGGGCACGTCAAATTCCGCGGTACCTGGTACGACGCCCAGCAGTTCGAGACCCTGATCAAAATGATCGACGAAGACAGCACCCGCGGCCACCGGGTGATGCAGCACGACGAAATGTCGCTGCTGCGCAAATGGCGCTTCGGCACCGACAAGACTATCCAGCACCAGACTGGATCGTATTTCTAGGCGGCTTTGCGGTTCCTCGGCGCCTGAAATGGCACCACCCCGCGCAAAGTGGGGATAGGATCAGTTACCCGTGGGGACGCCAGCTTAACCCCACTCAGCTGGGCGATCCGGTAACGGATCGCCCCAGCCCGAGTGGCAGGATCGAGGATGATCTCTTCGATCAGTGTGCCGAGGAAGTCTTTGAGGTGATCGCGATCGAGCGCGGTCATGTCTTCGGCCAGTGTGTCGAGCATTCGACGCACGTCGCTTTCCTTGACGGCGGCCAGCGCTTTGGCGCGGCGCGTTTCGTCTTCCAGCCTGGCCAGCCGTTCTGCGGCGTCGGCTCTCGATCCTTCCAGCTCTTCAATGCGCCGTAGCAGTGGTGCCGGCCTGTCGGTCTCTTCCAGGAGTCCGGTCAGCTTTTTGATTCGCGCGTCGGTGTCGCGCAGATCCGCCTGCAGCGCCTGCAGCTCGTGGCCGTCGCCGGGTTGTTGCGCGGCCCGGGCGTTGTCGGTCATGGTCTTGACCATGGCGTCACCGCGAATGTCGATGGCCACCTGCTGCAGCACTGCCTCCTCGAGCATGGCCGAGCGGATGTTTGCACTGCCGACGCGATAGTTGCCGGCGTTGCCGTGCCAGGCGTGCCCGTCCGGCGTCATCACCTTGCCGGCGAGCAGGTAGTCGGAGATCCGCACGCGGGTCGCCCGGGTGGCTTTCTTGCCTTCCAGGCGTGCCAGGATCGCTTCGGCGGTCTCGTCAGTGATCAGCGCGGTGTGTGTGTCGCGCTGGATGATCCAGTCCGCCCTGGGGCGCCTGCGGCCCTCTCCAGCGTCTTCTTTCCCGCGGTTCATGTTCCAGACGGTGTGTCCGGCGTAGGTGAGCGCGGACCATTCCAGATGCGTCAGGCTGCTCTTGGCCATGTAGATGTCCAGCGCATCGGCGAGCTGGCGGCCATTCTTGCCCTGGGCCCGGCCCTGCAGCCAGGCGGCGATCTTCGGCGCGTTGGCGTCGGGCTCCAGCCGGCTCTTGGTCACTGCCATGCCGTCGCGGATCTGGCCGGTGTCGATCGACACCAGGCGGAAGCCGTAGGGCGCCCGGCCGCCGGCGCGAAATCCCTGCCGCACATTCTCGGCCATGCCGGCCAGGCCTTTCTCTCGGCTCATCAGGCTGTGCACTTCGTCCATGGCCTGCAGCACGCTGTCGAGGATCACCTGGCTGATCGGATCCACCTCCGGCACCTTGGCGAAGATGATGTCGATGCCGAGCTTTTTGCATTCGTGGCGGAAGGCTTCGGCGATGTAGCGCCGGCGGCCGATGCGGCTGGTGTCGTAGATCAGGATGGCCGACCAGGTGCGCGACTTGAGCTTCAGTTCGCGCAGCAGCTGCTGGAAGCCCGGGCGGTCGGTGTCCTTGCCGGATTCGACGGCGTCGGCGTATTCAGCGGTGACGACCAGGTCGCGGGTCTTGGCCAGCGCCAGCAGCTCGTGGCGTTGCGCCTGAATCGAGATCGCGCTGCGATCCTTCGACGAGCGACAGTACAGGGCGGCTTGTCTTGGCATGGAAATCCAGTATGAGCGCGACCGCGGCCTCCGCGACCACGCGCGGGTCGGGTTGATTGGAGGCGGTGATTGTGAGCGCGGGGCGGGCCATGGTCAAGCGACGGGGTATCCGTCGTGAAGCTTGCCATCGAGCAGGCGGCCGGCAGCTTTCTTGCCGACCCTGTACGACTCGGCGCCGCTGGGCCACGGAGCGCGGCGGAAATACTGATCGGCGTCAGCGATCTCCGGCGAACTTAGGTTGCAGTTGTCGATGTCTTCATCGCTGACCCATTCGCCGTGCTGCTTAAACAGGAACGGAACCCCGGAGGCTGCGCACTGATCGCGCAACGATCTTGCCCACTCGGGATGCATCGGCCTCGCGTTGGCGCCGGACTCGCCGCCGACCACAATCCAGTCTAGGTGGGCATTCTTGTCGAATGTCTCCTGCGACAGGTCGCAAATCGACTGGCCAGTGAGTGCGTTCAATCGCTGCATGCCGCAGCACTCTGAGGCGCAGGTATCTTCGGGCAGCCGTGTCAGATCGACCGGCCCCAGCAACGGCTCCGCACTGACCCAGCGCACGGCGGCCGGCGTTTGCAGAAGTAGCGGAATGCGCTCGTCGGCGGTCGCCTGGTCCTCGACGCTGACTCCGATCCAGACGTTTTCGCATGGCCACGCCGGGCCGCAGTTGTCATAGCCGCCTTGCTTGCCTTCCCGATAGGGTTGCCAACTTGGCCACACGTTTGTCGCTTGCACCTGGTCTGGCCAGCCGAAGAATGGCATTTCTTCAAAGGTCAGCCATTTGAAGAATTCCAGCATCCGCTTCGGCCGCTTGGTCAACACTTGGTAGGTGTGGCGGGTGGTGCAGGACATCACCGCGAACACGTCGGCAATGAATTGAAAGGGCACGCTCGGGTGAAACAGATCGGACATGCTATTGACGAAGATCCGGCGCGGCTTGGTCCAGCACAGCGGCAGCGTTAGGACGTCCTGATGGATCTGCACGTCGGTGAATGCGCGGCCGTAGTAGCGCGTCTTCGGGTTAGCCGACAGGCGCGCCCAATCGCGCTCGGCGTAGCAATGTTTGCAGCCGGCGCTGACTTTGCTGCAGCCGGTGATCGGGTTCCACGTGGCATCGGTCCATTCGATGTGTGTCTTGTCAGCCATGCTGGCCTCCAATAGTCGTCGCTGGCGTCACGGTGACACCGCTGGCCTTGATGCGTTTGGCCATCATGCGCAGCTGCAGTGCAGTGACCAGGGCGTCGTCGTGCTGCATGCGGGCGTCGGGCTCGTCTTTCCAGTCCGGGTTGTCCGGGTCGAGGTTGTGGCATTCGCGCAGATCCCGGGCGTCGGCTTCGAGCAGTTCAGCGGCGTGGTGCAGGGTGGCGATGTCGGCTGCGATCATGGCTGCTGCCATAGGAGTGCTCCCGCCCAGATGCCGAGGATGACGTGCCAGCAGTAAGGCGCCCAGGCTGCTCGGCAATAGATGCGCGCCGCCATATTGATGGCATTCCAGGCCCCCACAATCGCCAGCGTCCACAGGAGTGTGATCACGGCAGCCCCCGCTGATCTCCGCACGGCGCGCAGGCGCCGCCGACCAGGCGGCCGTACCACTCGCCGCAGAAGTCGCAGTCGCCGGGCGTGCCGACCGGGATCTCGGCGGCGGTTTTGCGGGCCGCGGCGATGGCGCGCTCGGTGTCGGCTTCGGCGCGATCGTTGGCATCGTCGATGATGTCAGCCATATTCAATCCCTCAGCCGGTGCTGCGTCACGCGCACGCCTGGGCGATCTTCTATTACGGTGGCGCCGCCGGGCGCGGGCAGAGGAATGAAGCCGCTGCCGTTCTTGCCGCCGGTGACTTTGAGCAGATCAACTTCAACCTTGGCGCTGTTGATCACGGTTTGCGCCAGCTCGGCAATAGTCTTGGCGCGGGCGATGTCTTCTGGCTTGGCGCCGGGCTTGAGGGCGCGGATGGCGGCGAACAGTTCGGCGCGCAGCTCGGTGATGGTGTTGGCAGCGGGTGTGGCAGGCGTGGTCATGCGGCCTCCTGGAGGTAGGTTTCGGCGTGGTTGATCTTGCGCATCAGGGCGCCGCGCAGCTGGATCAGCTCGGCGATGTCCTTGGGGTAGTTGTGGTAGGTGTTGCGCCGCATGAGATCGGCGCGGGTGATCAGCAGCAGGTTGCCGATGTCGATATGGGTCTTGTCGCCATCCTTGAAGATCAGGGCATGGCTGGGCGGCAATGGGCCGTGTTCGGCTTCCCAGAGCAGGATATGCACGGCGCGCCAGCGCCGCTGCAGGGGCATGTCGTCGTTGATCTTGCGCTCGAGGTAGCCGTCTTTGCTGATGCGTTCGGTGCCGATGGGCTTGTAGATCGCCTGGGCGCGGCCGGTGCGGTTGCCGGGCTTGAATTGCGTGGCGACCGAGCGACCGCCGGCTTGCCAGCCCTTCTTGCCGGCGTTCCAGGTGGTCTGGTTCTTGTGAAAGCAGCCGATGTTGATCCAGCCGGCGGGCTTCTTGAGGCCGAGCTTGTGCGCCTGGTTGAGCACGGCCGGCTCGGTGCAGCCGAGCATCTTGCCGATGGTGGTGTTGTCGTGCAGCGGGTAGAGGCGCCGCAGTTCGGCGCGGGCTTCCGGCGTCCATTTCATGGCGACCGGCTCCAGTGGTTGCGCAGGCCGCGGGCATAGATGCCGGCATAGGCCACAGTGAGAACCAGCATCCCCCACTGCTGGGCGTGCCAGGTTTCCCAGGCCCAGAACGGCTGCGCGCTGAGCCCGATGACCCAGGCCCAGCGGCTGGGGCGCTTGCCCGACAACAGCCAGATGGCCAGCGTGGACAGGATGAGGATGGCGCTCTGGGCGATCATTGCGGCTGGGCCAGCCCGGTAATGCCGGGCGTTTTGGCTTCGGGCGCGAGTGTGCGATCGCCGGCTTTCCATCGCGCCAGGTGGTCGGCGCAGCAGCTGCAGACGCCGAGGCCGATGTGGCGATCGATCTCCAGCCAGTGGCAAGGGGCGTCGGTGCTGTCGTCCCAACAGCAGAAGTCGTCGGCACAACCGCAGCCGATGCAGAGGGCGATGGTCATGGGCGCACCTTTGTGGCAGCACGATCGATGCGCTCGATCTCGGCGATGATCATGGCGGCGGCGCGAACCAAGTCGCGGCGGGCGTTTTTTGGTTTCCAGTATTTTCGAGACCACGATCGCGGCCAGTTGAATCCGCACTGTATGTGTGCGTAATCCTCGTCTTTGATTTTTGCTCCAGTCTCAAAATACGCGGCTGCCATGCTTGCATAACAGGCTGCGGCCAAGGCTAGCGAGCCGTCCTTGTGGTTGTCATCGTGGTCCGGCGTCCAGCCCTCGGTAGTCATTTGCCGCCGCCGCTCTGTAAGAACATCCTCGACGGCGATTGTCGTTGTGGCGCCCTGCCCAGAAAGCGCCACCGCATTTGCCGCCATGGGCCGAGCCGCGACCTCTGCGGCCCGGACTCTCTCGTTAAGGTTGCTCATGGCCGGTCTCCCGTCGGGAATGGCCACGGTTGCACGCCGCTGGTTTTTGGCGGCGTAGCCGCCTCGTTCGCCGGCGAAGCCGGCGCTGGATCCGCCTTTGCCTTGGCTTTTTTCGCGGCGGGTTTCTTCGCGGGCTTGGGCTCCTTGGCCGGCGCAGCCGGTTTCGCGCTTACATCGCTCGCATGCGCAGCATCGGAAGGGGTAGAAGTGGGGTGCGTCAGCGAGGTGAAGGGCACGTCGAGCAGGCGGGTGAGCGCGGCGAGAACGTGCGGCGCGTGCTTGGCGTGCTGATCGTCGTCCAGTGCCCACTGATTGATCTGGCATTCGTCGCTGTGCACCCAATCGGCGAGCATGAAGGCCACCACGCGCGAGAGCGGGGCCCGGCGCAGGATGGCGACGGCGCGCGGAATTTCGTCGGCGTCGTCGAATTCGTCGGGCAGCTGGTAGTCGGCGTCCAGGTGCGTGCGGATGCCGTCTTCAAGGTCGGCCAGCTCGTTGTAGCCGCACTGGTTGCGCAGGCTGGCCTCGGCCAGCAGGTAGAGCAGGGCTTCGGTGGTCTTGTCGGTGTCGAGCGTCAGGGCGTGCAGCTTGGGCAGGGCGGCGGCCAGCGCGTCCGTGCGGCGCGTGGTTTCGTCGGCGGCCTGCTGTTTGCGCAGCTGCTGTTGCGCTTCCCGTTCGCGGTGCTTGGCTTCGGCGGCCTGGCGCGCGGCGACCTGGTCCTTCGATTCGCCTTCGCGCGGTGCGACGGGTTCGGGCTCGGCGGGTTTCCAGCCGGCCTTGCGCAGGGCGGTTTCCAGCGCATTGAGCGGCGCGCATTCGGTCAGGTCTTTCTTGCCGTAGGGGAATTCGATGACGGCGGTGATGGGGGCCTTGTCGCCGAGGATCTGGCGGTAGGTGCGGCCGTCGGCATCGTCGTCGACCTCGGCATCCAGGCTGACGTACTCGATGTCGCCGTTGAGTTCCAGTCGGCCCTGGTCGCCAAGGAACACCGGGATCTTGCGTTTCTCGGCGTTGGCGATCAACTGGTCGCGGCGCGCCTCGCGTTTGGCCTCGAAGCAATCGGGGTCGGTGCAGACGTCTGGATCCGTGATGTCGTTGAACAGGTCCTGAAAGTTGCCGCTGAGCTTGGGGCAATCGGTGCAGCTGCCGGCCTTGGGCAGCAGGGCGGCGTCGTCGGGCTTGAAGGTGGCCTGCTTGAGGCTGAGCGTGTAGCGGTTGCGGATGTGTTGCTTGGCGGCGCGGTGGCTGAGCGGTTCGCCGTTGTAGCCGTTGGTGACTTCCTTGGCGCAGGCCTTCTGCAGCTTCTCGCCGGGGATGCGGGCAATGAGCAGGGCAGTGCTTTCACTCAACGTGCCGGCGTAGAAGGCCTCGCGCACCTCGCGGCACAGGTCGATGAGCTTGAGCTTGCCGTAGATATAGCTGCGACTTTTGCCGACCTTTGCCGCCAAGGTGTCGGCGGTGTAGCCGTGCATCTGCATCAGCATCGAGTAGCCTGTCGCCTCCTCGATCGGATGTACGTCGCGCCGCTGCAGATTCTCGACAACCTGGATTTCGAGCACCTGCTTGTCGTCCAGTTCGCGCCAAAAAGCGGGGATCTCGGTTAGGCCGGCGAGCTTGGCCGCGCGCCAGCGGCATTCGCCGACGACGATCTCGTAGGTGGGGTGTCCGGCGCCGATGGGGTTGCACTTGTTCCATGCGAACAGGGCATCGAGCGAGAGCGGCCGCACGGTGATGGGCTGGATCAGGCCGTGCGTCTTGATCGAGTCGGCCAGCTCGGCGATGTAGGCATCGTCAAAGCGCATGCGGGGGTTGCTGAGTGAGGCGACGATGTCGGTGACACGCAGGCAGGCGACAGCTACGGCGTCAGGCGGGAGGGGTGCGTTCATGTGGATCTCCGGTAAGTTTTGGTGAGGTCGCCCTTGATCGCGTGACCGCGATCGCGGAGCAGGTTGGCCAGCCTTGCCCGGTCGGCGTGGCTGTGGGTGGATTGCCGCAACAGGCCGAAGTAGCTGTTGGCGGTTTGGAACAGATCCGCGGCCGGAATCGTGGCCACGCGCTGCAGGGCGTCGTGATAGGTGCGACGGCGCAGGGTGCGGTGCCAGGGGCGGATCACCTGGCCGACGAAATCAATGCCGCGATCGATCGGCTGCAGGATGGTCTTGCGCGGGTTGAGCGCCAGGTGCAGATGCTGCGGCAGCCAGGCCTCGATGTCGGCCCGGGCCTGGTTGAGCCAGCCGGGTGATTCGTGCAGCAGGACCATGTCGTCGACGTAGCGAATGTAGTGCCGCGCGCGCAGGGTGTGCTTGATGTGCTGGTCGAGGGCGTCGAGCAGGACGTTGGCGAAGAACTGACTGCTGAGATTGCCGATCGGCAGGCCGTGGTCGGCGTCCTGGTTGAAGAGGCTCTTGTGCGCGGGAACGCGCGCGAACTGGTCGGGGCGGCCCTGGGTGACGACGTTGTGGCGCGGGTCATGGAACAGGATGTCCAGGGCAAGCTGTCGCCACCAGGGCTCGCTGATGCGCCTGGTCAGTTGGTCGGCGACGATGCGCTTGTCGATGCTGACGAAGAAGTTGGCCAGATCCAGCTTGAGGTAATGTCCAGGGCGCTGCCAGTTCTGCGTCTGGCTGCGCACCTTGGCCTCCAGGCGCTGGGCGGCGTAGAGAGTGCCGCGGCTGGGGATGCAGGCACAGCTGTCGGCGATGAAGCCGGCTTCGAAGCGCGGGCCGATCTTGCGATAGAGCAAGTGGTGCACGACGCGGTCGCGGAACTGGGCGGCCCAGACTTCACGCACTTTGGGCCGGGTGATGATGAAACAGATCGAGGGCCCGGGCCGGTACCGGCCGGCGTACAGGTCGTCGTGCAGCGTGGTGAGATTGCGCTCCAGCTGCTGCTCGAAGGCGAGCGCGCTGGCGCTGTTGCGTTTGGTGCGGCGGCAGGCGAGGTAGGCCTCGACCAGATCCGCGAAGGTAAAGTCAGCCAGGTGGCGGTGATCGTCTGCGGACGGCCCGGGCGCGGCAGTGGTTGTTGACGTTGTTGTTGTTCTGGTTGCCGTTGTTGAAGTTCTGATACCAGGCGTAACGCGCGTCGGAGGCGTCGGTGTCGCGCTATCAAGGTCGCCCGGCCGATCGCTCGGCCAGGTAACGGCGCCGGACCGGCCCGGCGCGCTGCCGGCGGTATCCGTGATGCGCATGTCGGTGGCCTTGTGGGCCAGCGGCGCGACCAGATTGATCATTCGCACAGGCATGATGGCCGTGACCGTCATGCAGCGGGCGCTGCGGTGGTGAAGGATGCGCGCCGCCACCCGTTGGCCTGCTTGCCGACGCTCTGGGTCAGCTCGATCGCGCGGGCGTACTGCTTGGTGGCGATAAGCTGCTTGTCACGCGCGAGGCGCAGCAGGAGCTCGGCTACCTGCAGCCGCTCGATCAGCTCACCCAGATGGGCCGCCTTCTCCCGCGCACAATTGGCGCGGAAGATGAGGACGACGATCTCGACGCACTCGCCGCTGATCTTGCCGCCGATCGACTGCTTGAAGTCGCGGGGCATGTTCTTGACCAGATCGGTGACGATGTCGAGAAGGTCATAGGCGACCTTGTAAATCGGCAGTTGCGTGTGCAGGGCCATGGCTGGAAAGGGGTGAATTACTCAATAATTAATCTGCGGACGGCCCGGGCGCGGCAGTGGGTGCTGACGTCGTTGCTGAACTGGTAGCCGTCGTTGAAGCTCTGACACCAGGCGAAACGCGCGTCGGAGGCGTACGGCTCGCCGGACCAGTACCAGTCGGCCTGGAAGGCTTCCTTGGCATTGGCGAACAGGACGCGCTGCTCGCGGCGCGTGGGCAAGTCGCCGCCGTGCTTCTTGGCCCATTTCTGCGCCTCGGCAAAGGTGGCTTTCTCGATCTCACCGGGGATGACGATCAGGTGATGGTCGGGTGCGCCGTCCTTGCCGAGGATGAGCCCGGCATAGACTTCGCCATTCTTGAGGTTGTCGCGCAGCCATTGCGCCTTGTGGTGCTTGGTGGTCATTGCAGGCTCCTGAAAATGACTAAAGGATTAAATGGGCAATCTGCGGACGGCCCGGGCGCGGCAGTGGTCGTTGACGTAGCTGGTGCCCTGGCCGCCGTTGCCGAAGCCCTGACACCAGGCGTAACGCGCGACGGAGGCGTACGGCTCGCCGGACCAGTACCAGTCGCCCTGGAACTGCGGCTTGCAATTGGCGTACAGCAGCGATTGCTCGGCGCGGGTGGGCAGCTCGCCGTTGATGCTCTGGGCCCACTCGACGGCGGCCTGCCATTTGGCGTCATCGTGGTCGCCGGGCAGCAGCACCAGGTGATGGCTGGGCGTGCCGTCGGCATTGAGGATCAGGCCGGCGTAGTGCTCGCCGTCGGCAAGCTCGATCTGTGCGGCGGGGAGGGTGATGGTGCGGTCGGGCATGGTGTTCTCCATGTGGTGGTGGGTGGGTCAGAAGGGATTCCAGATGCGTTCGGAGCCGACCATGAAATGGCCGAGGCGCTTGGATTGCTGAGGCTGCAACTCGATTACGCCTTCGTCGGTGCTAATGATCAGTACGCCGGTGTCGTCGAGGGTGATGCCGAAGTCGTCACCCGCCGGCGCCTTTTGCGCCGCAGGCTCTTTTTTCAGCGCGGCGCCCGCGTCGGGCTTCGGCGTTGCCGGGGCAGCAACGACCGGCTCGGCCTGCGGAGGTGACAGGTCGCCGGCTGCCGGTGTTGCACTGCCCACCGCCGGCTGGGGCTGTTTGGTGAGGGTTGGCGTCTCGATCTGCGCCAGCGAGGGGCGGGGCGTCGAGAGGGGTGCGGTTGCGCCAGGCGGCGTGCGGGAACGCAGGGCCACGTCGTTGCGTTTGGTGTTCAGCGGCTTGAATTCCGGCGGCGGCGTGCCGCTGCCTTTACGGTATTCGTTCTGCGCCGGGCTACCTGGGATGGTGATCTTGCACAGGCACAGTCGGCCGCTGGCGACGTACGGGGCGAGCATGCCATGCACACTGCCGCGCGGGATGCCGGCGCGGTCGGCCAGTTCAGCAGTGCGGATGCCGCGTGGCAGGAAGTTGGCATCCGTGCCCAGGCCTTCCACAATCTGAAGCAGCCGCTCGGTCTTGGTGGTGTGGCGCACCTGGCCAGCGCCGGCGGGTGGGGTGTTGGAGAGGCGCATCACCTGGGCACCTCTGCCACGGCCGAGCTGACCAGCTTGCGAACCAGCATCGGTGTGTTCCGGGTATACACGTGGCAGCGGACGATGCCGCGGTCACGCACGGCAATGGCGCTTTGCCTATCTGCCAGCGGAATGCACTTGTCGTCGATGGTGCGCAAAAAGACGGCGCGGGCGGCGCCGTCGCGGTCAAGGTGCCGCTGCAGCACAATCACCAGCGCAATCAAGAGAATGCAGGCGGCCAGCGTGAGCAGGTAGACGCGGCGCCAGGTGGCTTCGTGTGGCGATTTCATGCCGCCGCCCGTTCGTCGGTGCAGACGTGTCCACGGTCGGGCGCGGTGATCTTCACGCGCAACGGTATCGCGCGCCAGCCAGGCGGGATGATGGGCGACACCTTGACGTCGTAGCCGTCGCTGATCAGGTGCATGCCGGCGGCCTGGGCAACCTGATAGGCCTCGAGCAGGGTGAGGCCGGGGGTGAGGTGGATCTGCGCGGCGGACATCAGGCGGCATCCGGTTCGCGGTAGAGCGCGATCGGGATGATCGTCGGCTCGGGGTGCAGCTTGGGAATCAGCACCTGTTCGACGCGAGTGGCGGTGGCCTGCAGCGAGGCAGCCAGTGCGCGCATCTGGGTCGGCGTCATGCTGACCCATGTCGTCCATCGGACGGTCGCGTTAGGGTCGCGCGTCTCGATCTCCATGCGCACGACCAGTCGGCGCTGATGGTCGGCTTCACTGATGACGCTCAGCAGGCTGACGTCGGGCAAGCCGCGAATTTGCTCGCGCTTGTAGGTCTCGTCCCAGATGTCGGTGGGGGTAATGTCCATGGCGGGCTCCTAGTGGAAGTTGGCGAGTTTGGCGACCCACTTGCGCAGGCCTTGCGGGCTGGAGCGCTTGCCCAGCCGCGTGTCGTGGCCATCGGGCAGCACGCGATAGACGACGTAATCGGTTTTGTCCGGCGCGGTCTTGCAGTCGATGACCTTGAGGCCGTGGTCCTTGGCGATCTGGCGCGCTTCCACCAGCTGCTGGGCGGCGCTGTGGCGGGTCATTGCGACACCCATGCGCCAAGGACCAGCAACACCACCACCACCACGGTCGAGATCGCCGCGGCCATAGGGTTGCCGGTGTCTACGGGGAAGTACGGGTAGCGCTCGGCCTGCTCGTCGGCGTTGTCAGGTGATCCGGTGTTGTCCAACATGGCTGCCTCCCTTGGTGAATTGGGAGGCAATTTAGCGAACTAAATAAACAGTGTCAAGAAAAATTTAGCAGGATGAATCATTGGGCGATATTCGGCGCACCGATAGACAGCAGTCAGGTCGGAATCTGTGGTGTTGAAAAGCCGGGAAGCCGTCAGCCAGGTGCGCCGGGGCGCGTATTTATGGAGCTCGGTTCTTAATCGCTCCAGCTGGTGACGCGGAATTCATTCTCGATGAAGTTGAGGTGCAGGCGGATCGTTTTTGCCTCGCGCTCATAGACAATCTGATAGCTGGTGCCGTTTGGCCGGGCATATTGATGGCTTCGGGTGTGGCGCCCCAGTGCGGCGAACATGCCACAGAAACTCAAGCCGATAGCTGGCGATCGGGTCCTGATGGCCTCAAGCTCGAAGGTCTTCAGATGGTTTTGCTTGACGGCACGGTCGATGAGGGCTCGGCTGTAGTCCGTTGGTGGTTTTGTCTTGGTTTCCCGAATCGACTTTCCCAGTGCGAGGCAGAATTCCGGTTCTTTCATCGCTGCCACTTTCTTCTCGGCTGCGACTTTACCGGTGTCGGTGGGGGCCTTGGCGGGCGCGGCGGCATTGACGGCGGGGGCCAGCAATGCACACAGAAGAAGCGGCAATACTTTCATCGCCGCATTAGCGCCTATTGATTCCTACTTTTCATATCGCTGATGATGGTTTCGATCATCTTGTGGTAGCTGGCCGCCTTCTCGCCGGCCATCAGCGGTTCGGCCTTGGTGATCTGGTAGGAGATGAAGTCCAGGGTCTGCTGGCGAGGGTCGCGCGGCAAGCTATCGACGATTTGAGCCATCTGCATCGATGTCTTTCTGACGCGCTCCGGCGATCCTTCACCTAGAACAAGCCACTCGACATCGACCTCAAGAAACCGCGCGGCCTTGATCACCATCTCGGCATCGAAGCGCTGCGTCTGGCCGGTTTTCCATTGGGTGATGACGCCCGTACTGGCGCCCATGGCCTCGGCCAGTGCCACCTGGTTATGCGGACTCTTGTCGACCGCCCAACGGAACCGCGCCGCGAAGGTAGAAAAATCGATGTTTTCTTGCATGTGAGTAAGCTAAATCTTTTTGCGTTTAGCTGGTTGAATCTTGCAATTGAGTGTGCTAAATTCTCCGGCATGGACATCGAAGCCAATGCGGTAATCGACAAGTTGGGCGGCACCGGCGCTACGGCGGAGCTGTGCAAAACCACGCCCGGAGCCGTGTCCCAGTGGCGGCGCAGTGGGATTCCAGGGCCGCGCCTGATGTATTTGAAGCTGGCCAGGCCGGACGTCTTTGAAACAGTCGGCGCCAGCGACACGGCGCCCGAACAAACCAAGGAGGCGGCATAAGGTGGCCGAATACGTCAATGCCCAGTTGGCGGCATGGGCTGCTTGGTCGCAAGCCCGCGCCGCAGGGCCACAAGGTTGGCGCGGGCGCCGGGCGTCGGGATCGGCGAGGTGCTCAGGATGTTGTCGAGGCCGCCGATGACCTTTGCCGTTACGTCCCGGGATTGCTGCTGCAGGGCATCGAGCAGCAGCGCCAACGCGACTTCCTGCGCGATGACCTTGTCGGCGACAAAGTCGAGTTGTTTGTCTTTCATGGCCAGTCCTTTCGGGTGGGGTCGTTCCGGGAAGCTCGATTCTATCTGGGCCGGACTGGCCGCCTTTTTGCAGGTGTTTCACGTTGTCTCCCTCCGCCCGGTTCGCCGGGCTTGAAGCTGTCGCTGTGATTTCCATGGCGACAGCTTATTTTTTTGAGTGGAGATCGGGTTTACAAGGCTGTACAAGAATTTTGTAAGGGGGGCGAAATGCAAGGTGAAATGCCGTTTTACGAAAACCCGGAAGATGCGCTCAAGGCCGCCGTCACCGCACTCGGTGGCGCCAAGGCTGTCGGTATCATGCTGTTCCCGGCTAAGTCGATGGAGGATGCGCGTACCCTGGTGCTGAACTGCATCAACCATGAGCGCAAGGAAAAGTTCGATTACAGCCAGGTGATCTGGATATTTCGCGAGGCCAAGCGTAAGGGGCACACCTCCGGCTTTGAGTGGTGGTCTCATCAGTGCGAGTTCGAGGCGCGGCCTGTCACGCGCGATGAGCAGAAGGATCGCCTGATGACGGTGGTCGAGCAGTCGACCAGGACGCTGGAAGCCGCCCTGGCAACGTTGAAAACGCTGGCTTAGCTCGTGACGTTGAAACAACTCCTGTCGCGGCGGTAGCCGATGACCGATCCTATTGCCTTGCCGTGGGCTGACCTGGCCGCCTACCGTGCCGAGCACGTGCGCCGGAATCCGATTCCGGATGTCGGCCTAGTGGTCAACGGGCTGGCCGAGCGCAAGCAGTGGTTGGTCTGGCGTTATGAGCCTGGTGAGACGCCCGAAAAGAAGCCGCGCAAGATGCCCTATTACGCCCGAGGTGCGCGCCGGTTCGGCGATCAGGGGTCAGACAGGGACCGTGCCGGGCTGGTGACGTACGCGGTTGCCGCCGCGGCTGCAGGGAAGGGGGATTTCGACGGCGTCGGCTTCGCTTTTCTGCCCGGCGATGGGTTGATCGGCATCGATCTCGACGGGATGATCGATCCGGAGACGGGCGAGATCTCGGCGCGCTGCGGCGAGATCATCAAGGCGTGCGACAGTTATACCGAGTTGTCGCCCAGCGGCCAGGGCGTGCATGTCATTTGCAGCGGCGATACCGAGACCTTCAAGAGCAACAAGGTCGGCATCGAGGTGTTCGCCGGCCGGCAATATTTCACCTTCACGGCGAAGCCGTGGCCCGGTACGCCGTCCGAGATCCGTGCATTGAGCGAGACGGCCCTGCGCCGCTTGCGCGCGACGGTAAAGGGCAGCAAGACCGCTGCCGCCGTGCCTGGGGCGCCGGTGCCGTCCGCGCCTACCGCGCCGCCGGCAGCGCAGGGCGGGCGCCAGCGCAGCCTGGCTGAAAGCGTGGCGCTGGCGGAAGAGGCGCTGCAGCACCTTGACCCGGATGAGTATCAGCAGTGGATTGACGTCGGGCTGGCCTGCAAGGCCGGCTTGGGCACCGCCGGCTATTACGTGTGGGATGCCTGGTCGGCGAAGAGCGGCAAATACGCGGGCGACGAGGATACGCGCAAGCGCTGGGCCGGCTTCAAGCCGACGCAGCTGACCCTGGGCACGGTGTTCGGTTTGGCTGAGGCAGCCGGCTGGGTGTCGCCCTGGGCGAAGGCGCGGGCGAAGAAGCCCAAGCGCTCGCCTTCGGCTGTTCCAGCGCCTTCCCCCTCGCCTGCACCGCCGGACTCAACCCCTGCTGCTGATGCGGGCGGAATGGCTCCACCCCCCTTTCAAGCTCCCGCGAGGGGAAGTGATGAGCCTCCGCCGGATCGGGGCTGGGAGCTACAGCTGCTGCGCAAGAAGGGCGAAATCTCCACTTGCCTGGCCAATGCGGAGCTGATTTTGTCGCACATGCCAAGCTGGCGGGGTGTGATCGGTTATGACGAGTTTGCCGAGAAGACGGTGCACCGCGCCAAGGCGCCCTGCAGCCGTGATGGCGAAGCGGTTGGCGATTGGTCGGACCACCTGGACATGATGGCGGCGATCTGGATGCAGCGTGCCTGGAACGTCGAATTTTCGCCGACGACGGTGGGGCAGGCGGTGGAGGTGCTGGCGCGCCAGCATCGCTTCCACCCGGTGCGCGAAGCCTTGAAGGCATTGCGGCCCTGGGACGGCGTTCGCCGCAACAGCGAATGGCTGTCGGAACGCCTGGGTGTGAAGCGCACCGAATACACGGCGCTGGTCGGGCAGTTCTTCTTGCGCGGAATGATCAAGCGCGTGATGGAGCCTGGCTGCAAGTTTGACTACTGCTTGGTGCTTGAGGGCGACCAGGGCAAGGGTAAATCGACGGTGGCACGCATCCTCGCGTGGCATTGGTTCTGCGATACCGATCTCGATCTGAACAACAAGGATTCGATGCTATCGCTGCCTGGGCATTGGGTCTATGAGATTGCGGAAATGGGCAGCTTGATGAAGGCGGAGGAGAAGAAGCAGAAGTCGTTTTTGAGCCGGCAGGAAGATGAGTACCGGCCGCCGTATGGCAAGCGCCTGATCAAGGTGCCGCGCCAGAGCGTGTTTATCGGGACGACCAACGAGGAGGAATACCTCAAGGACGCGACCGGTGGGCGACGTTTCTGGCCGGTGCTGTGCGAGGGTGATTTTGACCTGGTAGGCCTTCGCGACAACATTGAACAGATGCTGGCGGAGGCGCTGGCCGATTACTACGCCGGCGAGCGGTGTTGGCCATCACGCGAGGAAGACCCGCTCTTCGTCGCGGAGCAGGCCAAGCGGGGCATGCCGGAGCCGTTTGAGGATCTGCTCTACACGTATGTCAAAGACCGGCTGGCGCCGTTTTCGATGGCCGATGCAGCAGTCGATGGCCTGAAGCTCACCGCGGACAAGCTGACGCCTGCCACCGTGACGCGGATCGGCATCGCGCTGAAGCGGTTGAAATGCACGCGTAATGAGGATCGCAATGCACCTGATCCGGGCCAGCGGCGCATGTACATGAGCCCGTCCGTTGCTAAGCAAGAGGCGCTCCAAGCCAGTCAATCCGTGGGTTATCGAGGGGGCGATGACGATGACCTGCCGCTTTGACCATCGCGCCGTGATTCCCAACCTTCCCAACCTCCGTTTTGAGGTTGGGAGGATTCCAGCATTGATTTTTCAAGGGTTTCCCAACCTTCCCAACCTTCCCAGCCTTTTTTTCGCGCGCGCGCCTACGCGTGTACGAGAAATAAAAAAAACGTTGGGAAGGTTGGGAAGGTTGGGAAGGGGCAGGCAGGACAAGGCTTTCCGGCTCCCAACCTCAAAACGGAGGTTGGGAAGGTTGGGAAGGTTTCCCGGCGAAGAAAGGGGTTCCGTGATGCGCGAAAAAATGCCGCTGTGCGCTGCTTTCGTCGATGAGCTGCGTGAGGTGTTCGGGGTTGGTGAGATGAACCACGTCATGCGCACGGGCCTGCGTCCCGATTGCGATCCGAGATTGCGCGTGCATTTCGTTGAGGCCGGTCACGAGCTGGGCGCGCCGGCGGGTGTGCTAGGCGTCGAGGTGAGGCCGACGTTGTTGCCGCCGCTGTCGGTGCTGATGCCCACGCGGGGCCGCAAGTGAGCGGGCCACCATTTGCGTGGCTGTGGGGCGATCCGGCGGAAACGCTCGACCGGCTGCGGGTCACCCGGGAGCGGATGGAGAAGTCGGACAAGGAATACCGCGAGCGGGAGCGGCGGCGCAAGGCAAGGAAGATCCGGAAGCTGCTCAAGGCGGCGAAAAACAGAGAACTGAAAGGACAGCGATGATCGAGTACATCAATGTGCAGCTGAGCATCTGGGGTAAGTGGGCCGCCCGCCGCAACAGCGAGGGCCTGGGCTATCCGAGCATCAGCCCGATGTTCAACCAGGCGCAGCACGGCGGCAGCTACGGCAGCCAGTTGCCGCCCGGTGTGTGCGATTGCGAGTATGTGCGCGAAACGGATCTGGCAGTGCAGCGCCTGCTTGAGGCAGACCGGGCGCTGTGCGTGCAGTTCTACCAGGTAGGCGGTACGGCAGTGGCGGTTGCCGGCCGTCTTGGCATGGCAAGGCAGCGACTGTATGAGCGCCTCGATGCCATCCATCGGGCCGTGATGGGGCATCTGAACGACATCGCGGCGGGGTGTTGACATGCCCGGACACATTCTGTATAAAACCGCTATTCTGTTTGTTGTTGCGTCCAAGCTCTGCCACTCATCCGAGTCGCGGGGCTTTTTTGTTGTTCATGCCTAGCGCCGCCGCAAGGCCCTGCAGCCACCCCGGCTGCGGCCAGTTGGTGCGCGATGGCTCCGGTCGCTGCGAGAAGCACCCGAGGAAAGCCGCTCCAGGTTCATTTGCCGACCGTGAGCGCGGCAGCCGCCACGAGCGCGGCTATGGCACGGACTGGGACAAGAAGCGCGAGCAGATACTGAAGCGCGATTGTGGCCTGTGCCAAGAGTGCAAGCGGAACGGTATCTTGAAGGCGATAGGCGATAAGCCGTATTCGGCCTACGTGGATCACATCAAGCCGAAGGCCGAATGCCGCGCGCTGGGTTGGACACAAGAACAAATCGACGATGACAGCAATCTGCAGGCCCTCTGCCGGAGCTGTCACACCGCGAAGACGGACCAGGAAAAGAATCTGGGTAGGGGGTAGTAAATCTCTACAACCTTTTGCCGCAGGAC